>Ga0070737_10001878_pt1 | contig 27669 bp, 18 predicted proteins | sample Coa_R1_10_FD_66438 | JGI IMG/M metagenome (GOLD analysis project Ga0070737, IMG submission 66438) | Surface soil microbial communities from Centralia Pennsylvania, which are recovering from an underground coalmine fire - Coalmine... | ecosystem: Environmental > Terrestrial > Soil > Unclassified... | reverse complement strand
CGGGTCACACACCGGCGCCGCCTGGCTGGTCCTCTTCATGATCTTCCTGGTGGTCGCCACGCTGCTGCTGTACCGGGGCGCTCAGATCAACACCGGCGACTTCCCGTACGCCCACGGGGCATTCGCCTCGCAGATTGTGGGTCACTGGCTGCACCCGCTCGGCGCCGCGGCGAACCGGGGCATCGAAACCACCTTCATCCTGGGCCAGCTCGCGGTGATCCTGGCCTTCCTGGTGCTGGTCGTGCACTCCAAGCACCTGCATATCGGCATTGCCCCGCTGAACGTCCTGTTCGCGCGCAAGCGGCCCGACGCCCCCCGGGGGACTCCGGGCGGGCTGGGCGCGCTGCCGCCGATGCGGTCCGGTGGCAAGGTGCTGGACTTCGAGGAGGCCGACCCGGACACCGACATCTTTGGCCGCGGCAAGATCGAGGACTTCACCTGGAAGGGCTTCCTCGACATGGCCACCTGCACCGAGTGCGGGCGCTGCCAGTCGCAATGCCCGGCCTGGGCCACCGGCAAGCCGCTGTCGCCGAAGATGGTCATGCTCGACCTGCGCGATCACGCGTTCGCCAAGGCGCCGCACATCCTGGCCGGGTCGGACGAGGCGCGGGACAAGCTGCCCGACGCGGTCAAAGCCGAAGCCGAACGGCCGCTGGTCGGTGACGCCGCGTCGAACGGCGTGATCGACCCCGACGTGCTGTGGTCCTGCACCAACTGCGGCGCCTGCGTCGAGGAGTGCCCGGTGGACATCGAGCACATCGACCACATCTCCGACATGCGCCGCTATCAGGTCCTGATCGAGTCCTCGTTCCCTACCGAGGCGTCCTCGATGCTGAAGAACCTGGAGAACAAGGGCAACCCGTGGGGCATGGGCGAGGACAAGCGGGCCGAGTGGATGACCGAGCTCGACTTCGAGGTGCCGGTGGTGGAGGGCACGATCGGCGAGGACGTCGAGTACCTGTTCTGGGTGGGCTGCGCCGGCGCGCTGGAGGACCGGGCCAAGAAGACCACCAAGGCCGTCGCCCAGCTCCTGCACACCGCCGGGGTCAGTTTCGCGGTGCTCGGCCCGGCCGAGACCTGCACCGGTGACCCGGCCCGGCGGATGGGCAACGAGTTCGTCTACAGCATGCTGGCCCAGCAGAACATCGAGACGCTGAACGGGGTCAAGGCGCGCAAGATCGTCGCCAGCTGCCCGCACTGCTTCAACACGATCGCCAACGAGTACCCGCAGCTCGGCGGGAACTACGAGGTGATCCACCACACCCAGCTCCTGTCCCGGCTGGTGGCCGAGGGCAGGCTGACCCCGGCCAGCCCGGTCGAGGAGAAGATCACCTACCACGACCCGTGCTTCCTGGGCCGGCACAACCGGGTGTTCACCGCGCCCCGGGAGATCATGGAGCAGGTGCCTGGGGTGCAGCCGGTCGAGATGCACCGGTGCAAGGAGCGCGGGTTCTGCTGCGGGGCCGGCGGCGCCCGGATGTGGATGGAAGAGCGGATCGGCAAGCGGATCAACACCGAGCGGATCGAGGAGGCGCTGGCCGCCGAGCCGGACACGGTGTCCACCGCCTGCCCCTACTGCCTGGTGATGCTGGGCGACGCGATCAACGCGAAGAAGAGCAGCGGCGAAGCCAAGGAGTCACTCGAAGTGGTGGACGTGGCCCAGCTGCTCGTCCGGTCCATCCAGCCGGCCGGTGACGGCCAGGGCGCATCCACGGCGGATCCAGCGGACGGGAACCCGGCCGGCGAGTGACCGCACCGATGAGGCCGGCGGCCGGGCGGATCAGCGGCCGGGCTGCGGCGGCGGGCTGAGCCTGTTCGGCAGCCAGATCCGCACCCTGGTGCCGTGACCGGGCACGGAGTCGAGCGCCGCCTCGCCGCCGTGGGCCCTGGCGATGGCCTGCACGATGGCCAGGCCGAGTCCACTGCCGGACCGGTCCTTCCCGTTCGAGCCGGGTTCCTGCCCTTCGCCGTCGTGCCGTGGCGCATCGTTGCGGCCAGCCAGGTCACCGCCGGCCCCGCGGTGAAAGCGGTCGAACGCCCGGGCGGCGTCCTCGGGTGACATGCCCGGCCCGGCGTCGGCCACCTCGAGCACCACCGACTGGCCGGACTGGCCGAGCCGGACCGCCGTGGCCGTGCCCGGTGGGGTGTAGGCCCGCACGTTGGCCAGCAGGTTGGCCAGGATCTGGCGGATACGTGGCTCGTCCACCACGGCCATCAGCTGGGGTGGCGCCTCCGCGTACACCGGCCGGTCAGGCTCCACCGCGGTGGCGTCCGCCACCGCGTCCCGCACCAGCAGGGCGAGGTCGGTCTCCGACAGGTCGAGCGAGGACATCCGGTCCAGCCTGGCCAGCTCGAGCAGCTCGGCCACCAGCCTGCTCATCCGGTCCGCCTCCTGCTCGATCCGGCGCATCGCGTCCGGCAGCCGCTCCGGCCCGAGCGCGCCCTGCCGGTAGAGCTCGGCATACCCGCGGATGGTGGTCAGCGGGGTGCGCAGCTCGTGTGAGGCATCGGCCGCGAACTGGCGCACCTTCTGCTCGGAAGCCAGCCGGGCCCCGAACGCCTGCTGGATGCGGTCGAGCATGGTGTTGATGGCCGACGACAGCCTGCCCATCTCGGCCCGGTCGCCCGCCTCCGGCATCCGGGCGGTCAGGTCGCCCCGGGCCGTGATCTCGTTGGCCGTGGTGGCCATCTGATCCAGCGGGGCGAGGCCGCGGCTGATCAGCCAGGGCCCGGCCAGCGCGAGCAGCCCGATCAGCACCGCGCCGGTGACCGCCTCCGCCAGGATGGTTTTCCCCAGCGGGCCTTCCCGCTCGCTGTTCGGCAGGGCGACCAGGACGATGGTGGTGCCCTCGGGGACCATCTGCTGGTGGGTCTGGTTAACCCGTTCGAAGCGGTAGGCGGCGCGCATCGCCGGACCGCTGGGCAACGTGAAGGTGAAGGGGGTGAGTGGGCGGGCGGCGTCGAGTCTGCGGTGGGTGCGAGTCACCGAGGGAGCCTGCTGTTCGAGCCAGTTCACCAGGTCCTGGGCCACCCGCTGGCGTCCGCCCTTGGGCAAGGTGACCAGCCCGCCGCCGCGGGTCCTGAACGAGTAGTAGGCCGCGAAGACGTCGGGCGACCCTTCGAGCGCGCTGAGCGGGCGATCCGAGGCGCTTTCCAGCGCGGTGTCGAACGTCGCACCGAACCGCTTGCTGAAGATGAGCGAGGCGACCAGCGCCAGCACGATGAGAAAGATGGTGGTGACCACCAGCAGGGCGGCCAGCAGCCTGGCCCGCAGCGACAGCCACGAACGCCGTTTCGCCCCCTGGCCTGCGGGTCTAGCTTCCCGGCCCATGCTCAGCCAGCCGCAGGCTGTACCCCACCCCGCGCTGGGTGTGGATCACCGGCGGGCCGAGCGGATCCAGCTTGCGCCGCAGGTAGCTGATGTAGGTCTCGACGATCTGCGACTGGCCCGCATAATCCCAGCCCCAGACATTCTCCAGCAGCTGTTCCCTGGTCAGCACCCGGCCCTCGTGCCGCATCAGGTACGCGAGCAGCCGGAACTCGGTGGGCGACAGATCCACGGCCTGGCCGCCCCGGGTCACCGTCCAGCGCGATTCGTCGAGTTCCAGGTCACCCACCCGCAGCGTCCTGGAATCCGCCTCCGTCCCGCCACCCTCCCCGCTGGCCTGGCGGCTGGCCCGGCGCAGCACGGCCCGCACCCTGGCCACCAGGGATTCGACCGAGAACGGCTTCGTCACGTAGTCGTCGCCACCGAGGGCCAGCCCGGTGACGGTGTCGGAGGAGGTGTCCCTGGCAGTCAGGAAGATGACCGGCACCTCGTTCCCGCCCGCGCGCAGCCGGCGGCACACCTCGAAGCCATCCAGGTCCGGCAGCATGACGTCGAGGACTATCAGGTCGGGCCGGTCGGTCTCGGCCTGCTGGAGCGCGTCCTTGCCGGTGGCCGCGGTGGTCACCGAGCAGCCGTGGAACTGCAGCGCCACCTGCACCAGCTCACGAATGTTCGGCTCGTCGTCGACGACGAGCACGGCTGGAATATGGTCGCTGTCACTCATGGCTTACCGGTCATTCTCTAGCATGCCGTGAGCGCCGGCGCGCCCCCGGGGGGTGGGACACGCCGGCGCCCAGTACGTGCGCCCGTGCTCAGGTGGCTGAGCCCGGCGCGGAACTGCCTGATGAGGAACTGCTGGAGGAACTTCCGCCGGACGAGCCGCCCGACGCCTTCTTCTTCTTGTGGATGACGATCAGCCGGGCATCCTTGCTGTTGCCGGCGATCTGCCCACCGACGAATACGTTGGCCCCGCTGGTCAGCAGGCTGCTGGACACGGGCTTGCCGCTCTCCCTGACGATCGAGCTGCTCGCCACGTTCCAGGTCCAGTCGGTCCCGTTGCGCGCCTTGATCACCAGCGCGCCTCCACTGTAGGACACGACCGTCCCTCGCTCGAAGGCGAGCGTCTCCGTGCCGTTGCTGGTGTGATACGAGATCTGGCCGTACATGCCTCTGACGTGGCGCAGCCGCAACCGCAGACAGCCCTTCTTGCCTGTCTTGCTGGGGGTGCCGTGCACCGGGGTCGGGCAGCTCGCGGTGCTGCTCAGCGCGGTGTTGAGCGCGGCAGCCTGCGACGCGTTGCCCGACGAGCCACCGGTGCTGGCCAGCGCCAGGCCACCGAGGGCGCCGCCCGCGCCCAGCAACACCGCGGCCGTGATCCCGGCCGTCCAGCGCAGCCGCCTGGAGGGCTTCCAGCCCTTCTTCGGCTGCGGCGGCTGTGGACCGGGACCACTGTGCTGCCACTGCGGGCCGCCGGCAGGTGCTCCGTATCCTTGTCCCCCCTGCGCTCCACCGGGCCAGCCAGGCGTGAACCGGATCGGCTGGGTGGGCGGGTGCTCCTGTGGTTCTTGCCCTTGAGGTTGGTTCACGTTGTCCATGGCCCCGAGCTTGCCTCCGGGGTCTGGGACATCACGGCACGGAGGCTGTGAGTTGGCTGGGATCTAACAGAGCGTATTCGGCTGGAAAGACGTCCTGCGGCGGGTCACATCCGGTCGGGGACCGGAACACCCAGCAACCCGAGCCCGGTGAGCAGCACGCGCAGGGTCAGCGCGGACAAGGCCAGCCTGGAATCGCGCACCGCGCTGGTGTCGGCCTGCAGCACCGGGCACTTCTCGTAGAACGTGGTGAACGTGCTGGCCAGCTCGAACAGGTAGGCGCAGAGCCGGTGCGGCTCGGTGGTCTCGGCTACCTGGTCCACGATCGCACCGAAGCTGAGCATCCGCAGCGCGAGCGCGCGCTCTGCGTCCTCGGTGATCTGGATGGGCGCGGTCCCCTCGGCCGGATCGAGCCCGGCCTTGCGGAAGATCGACCTGATCCGGGCGGTGGCGTACTGCAGGTACGGGCCGGTGTTCCCGGTCAGCGCGAGCATCCGGTCGAAGTCGAGCACATAGCTGCTGTCCCTGGCCACCGACAGGTCGGCGTACTTCAGCGCCCCAATGCCCACCGCCTGGGCGATCCGCTGGCGTTCCGCGGCGTCCTCGTACCGGTCGGCGATCACCTGCTCGGCCCGCTCCACCGCCTCGTCGACCAGCGAAACCAGCTTGACCTGGTCGCCGCTCCTGGTCTTGAGCCGCTGCCCACCGGGCCCGGTGACCAGCCCGATGATCGCGTGCTCGGCCCTGACCTTGTCGGTGAGCCAGCCAGCCTCGCGGGCGGTGGCGAACAGCATGGCCAGGTGCAGGATCTGCTCGGAGCCGACCACGTAGATGATCCGTTCCGCGCCCAGGTCGCGGATCCGGTACCTGATCGCGGCCACGTCGGTGGTGGCGTATCCGTATCCGCCGTCGCTCTTGCGCAAGATGATCGGCAGCGGCTTGCCATCCCGCCCGGTGAAGCCGGGTGGGAACACGCAGAGGGCACCATCGCTGATCGTCGCGACCCCGGCGGCCTGCAGCTCGTCGCAGACGTCGGCGAGCATCGGGTTGTAGAAGCTCTCCGGATCCATGTCGGCATCCGTGAGCGTGATGTCGAGCCGCTGGTAGAGGTCGTGCAGATAGCTCAGGGCCTCGTCGACCAGCATCTGCCAGAGCCGCAGCGACTCCTCGTCCCCGCCCTGCAGGCTGACCACCCGCTGCCTGGAACGCTCGGCGAAGGCCGGGTCGCTGTCGAACTTCGCGCGCGCCGCCTGGTAGAAGGCGGTGAACTGGTCGGTGAACTGCTCCTTGGTGGCCTCTTCGCCGATCTCGAGCGCGTGCTCGATCAGCATGCCGAACGGAGTACCCCAGTCACCCAGGTGCGCCGCCCTGACCACCTTGTGGCCGAGGTACTCGAATATTCGCACCAGGGCGTCGCCCACCACGGTGGCCCGCAGATGGCCGGCGTGCAGTTCCTTGGCCACGTTCGGCCCGGAGTAGTCGACCACGATCATCTGGGCGTGCTGCGCCGCGGCGACCCCGAGCCGCTGGTCGGCGAGCTGATCCGAGGCCTGCCCGGCGATCCAGTCGTCGCGCAGTGTGAGGTTGACGAATCCGGGGCCGCTGACTTGCGGGTCGGTGCACACGTCGGCCACGTCGAGGTGCTGGGCGAGTTCGGCGGCGACCTCCCGCGGCGGCCGCCCGAGCTGCTTGCCCAGCGGCAGGGCCACGTTGGCCTGGTAGTCGGCGAACTGTGACGGCCTGATCACCGGATCGTCGTCGGCGTGCTCGGGCCCGAAGGCCGCCGCAAGGGCACGACGCACCCGCTGCGCGAGAATTTCCTGGGGATCGGCCATGTCATAAGCCTATCGGCCGCACCACACCGACCAGGATCGGTTTCCGCCTGGGCTGAGCCACTCCCTCACACTCCGCTACCGTTCCCGAGACCATCCGGCCGGGTGTCCTTGGCGGCATCCCGGGGATGGGTGAGGGGACGGCGCAGGAAATGCCTTTCGGGGCCGATCCGCTCCCTGATCTTTTCGGTGATCTGGCGCCGCTCGAGGTCGGCCGCCAGCACACAGGCCGAGGTCACCCCGCGGGCCCGGCTGGACCCGTGTGCGATCACCACGGTGCCGGCCAGGCCGAGCAGCACCGCGCCGCCATAGGTCTCGGAGTCGACCAGCTCGGCGAACTGGCGCAGCTTCCTGCGCTGGAGCATGGCGCCGGCCCGCGCGGCGGGTGACGCGGTGGCGATCTGGCGTAGCTGGTCGACCGCGAACCGCACTGCGCCCTCCAGCGTCTTCAGCGCGATGTTTCCGGAGAAGCCGTCGGCGACCGCCACGTCCACCTTGCCGGTGAGCAGGTCGCCGCCCTCGATGTTGCCGATGAACCCGATCGGCATCCCGCCGTGCGGCGGGTCTTCGGTCAGCAGCTCGTAGGCCCGGCGGGCCAGTTTGTTGCCCTTGCCGGGTTCCGCGCCGATCGTCAGCAGCCCCACCCTGGGCTCGGTGACCCCGTGGGCGACCTGAGCGTAAGCCACGCCGAGCTGGGCGAACTGGACGATCATTTCCGGCTTGGGGTCGGCGATCGCGCCGGCGTCGACCAGGATCGTCGGGGTCGGCAGGCTGGGCAGCACCACCGCCAGCGCCGGCCGCAGCACACCGGGCAGCAGCCGCAGCCTGAGCCGGGCCGTCGTCACGATCGCGCCGGTCGATCCGGCCGATACCACCGCGGAGGCCTGACCCCTCCTGACCAGCTGGCAGGGCACCGCGATGCTGGACCGCGGCCGCCGCCAGCTGGCCAGGCTGCCCTCGTTCATGCCCGGCGCGTCCTCCGCCGCGACGATGCGGATCTCACCGGTGGCTTGATGGTCGGCCAGGAGCGGCCTGAGCTGGCCCGGGCGTCCGGCGAGCACCACCTGGACGCCGTGCTCGCGCGCCGCGGCGACCGCGCCCGCCACGATCTCGCCCGGGGCGAAGTCACCGCCCATCGCGTCGACGGCGACGACCGGCCCGCCGCGCTCGGCCCCGCTCCTGTGACCCGCCGCACGGGGAAGGGACGGGGAGGTGGGTGGGGGGCTGCCGTCCGTGCTCAGGCCGGCCCCACGCCATGAAACACCGGGGTGACAGCCCGCGGTGTGGCATAACGGCTGATAACGGGGGACCACATGCCACTAAGCTTCCCACCTCAGGATCGCGTTCGGGATCACCGGCGTGGTTCCCGCCGTGAGAACCCGGGCCCGGATGGCGCGGAGACGGCAGCCGGGAACCTCGCTCTTTACCCCAGCGTTTCTTAGTTGTGACCTCATCGCGAGGGTCACGACCTGGCTCCGGTGCCGTCTCCGGCGGCACGGGGGTGACCAGACGCAGCGGGGTGTCTTTGGCTGATTCGCGTCCATGCAGTTCAGCGACGGTCGCGACCAACCGAGAGGAGTTGCGTGACTGGATTTCAGCAGGCCGGGCCCCAGGTGGCCACTGGCCCCGCAGTACCGATAGCCGGTCGGCGGTTCCACGCATACACGGCAAAGCATCTGGACGAATTCACGGCCCGAGCCGGCCTGTCCCCAGCAGAGCGCCTGGCGGTGCGCGCGGTCGCGACCGTGCTGCCGTTCAGGACTAATTCCTACGTCGTTGATCACCTCATCGACTGGGAGGCCGCGCCGGCCGATCCGATCTACCGGCTGGTCTTTCCCCAGGCCGACATGCTCCCCGAGGCAGATGTCGGCCGTATCGCCTCGCTGCTGGACCGCGGGGCCCCCGATACCGAAGTGAGGGCCGCGGCGCACGAGGTCCGGATGCGGCTCAACCCGCACCCGGCCGGGCAGCTCGCGCTCAACACGCCGGTGCTCGACGACGAGCCGCTGCCCGGGCTGCAGCACAAGTACCCCGAGACCGTGCTGCTGTTCCCCAAGCAGGGCCAGACCTGCCACGCCTACTGCACCTACTGTTTCCGGTGGGCCCAGTTCGTGGACGAGCCGGACCTCAAGATGGCGATGGGCGACGCCAGCCGCCTGGTCACGTACCTGATGGGGCACCCCGAGGTGACCGGGGTCCTGGTGACCGGCGGAGATCCCATGATCATGGGCGCTCCGGTGCTCCGCCGCTACATCGAGCCGCTGCTCGACCCGCGGCTGGACCATCTCGAGTCGATCAGGATCGGGAGCAAGTCACTCGGCTACTGGCCGCAGCGGTTCGTCACCGACCCGGATGCCGACGACACGCTCAGGCTCTTCGAGGAGGTGGTGGCCTCCGGCCGGTGCCTGGCCTTCATGGCGCACTTCTCGCATCCAAGGGAACTCGAATCCCCGCTGGTGGCCGAGGCCGTGCGCCGGATCGAGGCCACTGGTGCGGTCATCCGCACCCAGGCCCCGCTCATCCGGTCCATCAACGACGACCCGGCCATCTGGTCGGACATGTGGCGCTCCCAGGTCCGGATGGGCATGGTGCCGTATTACATGTTCGTCGAGCGTGACACCGGCCCGCAGGACTACTACGCGGTGCCGCTGTTCCGGGCCTGGCAGATCTTCCGGGACGCCTACCGGAACGTCTCCGGCCTGTGCCGGACGGTCCGGGGACCGTCGATGTCCGCCACGCCGGGGAAGGTGTGCGTGGACGGGGTCGCCGAAGTGGCTGGTGAGAAGGTCTTCGTCCTGCGCATGATCCAGGCCCGTGACCCGAGCCTGGTGGGCAAGCCATTCTTCGCCCGCTTTGACCCGGCGGCAGCGTGGGTGTCCGATCTGGAGCCCGCCTTCGCGTCCCGGTTCCCGTTCGAGCCGGATCACGAGGGACTGCCCGGCCTGTGGCCGCAGGAGCTGCTCGAGCCGGCCAGCTAGCTCACCGCGATCGCCCCGGTTCCGCGTCTCCTGTGCGGGGAACCGGGGCGATTCGTGTTCAGGCCGACCGTGTTCAGGCCGACCGTGTTCAGGCCGACTGTGCTCAGGCCTGCGCCGAACTGGTCTCCGCCTCGGTGGCCTGTGTCCCAGCCGGCTCAGCGGTGCGCTTGCGCCGCTTGATCGCGAAACAGCTCACCGCGGCGAGCAGCATGACGGCCACCGGCATTATCGAGGTCGCGCGCATGGCGGTGACGAAGCCGTGGGTGAAGACATCGGCGCCGGCCGTCTCGATCTGCCGCAGCAGCCCGGCCGGTGCCCCCCGCGGCAGCTTGACCGAGACGCCGGTCTGCCCGGCACCCACCTGCAGCCCGCTCTTGGCCGCGTTCTGAAATCCCGTCACGAACTGGGCGCGGACCGCGGACGGCAGCCCGCGTGACTGCGTGGTCGCCTGGGTCGTCCACGCGGCCACCAGCCTGTTCTGCAGCAGCGCGCCGACCGCGGCCGTTCCGATCACGGTGCCCACCTGACGGACGGTGTTGAGCACGCCAGAGGCCGCGCCGGCCATCCTGGGCTCGACGTTGCGCATGGCGGTCGTGGTGAGCGGTGCGAACGTGCAACCCATGCCCACCCCGGCCACGAGCAGGGCAGGCAGGAAGATCTCCCACTGGGAGTTGGTCTGGGCGATCAGGAACATCCAGCCCATCCCGCCGGCGAACAGGGTCAGCCCGGCGATCAGGATGTATTTGCCGCCGATCCGGTCGGTCCACCGCCCGGCCAGCGGGGCGATGAACACCGAGATCAGCGAGGACGGGGCCATGGTCAGCCCGGCCTTGAGCGCGGAGAAACCCAGCACCGACTGCAGGTAGATGGTGAACGGCAGGAAGATGCCCATCATGCCGATGACCAGGGTGCCGGACACGAAGTTCATCAGCGCGAAGTTGCGGTCCCTGAACACCGAGAACGGCACCAGCGGCTCCCTGCTCTGCTGCAGCCACTGAACCACGAGGAAGGCGGCCATCAGCACGACCCCGGCGCCCAGCACCAGCGGGATGCTGATGAACGAGGTGATGGTCCCCCAGTTGTAGGTCTGCCCCTCCACCAGGCCGTAACAGATGGCCAGCAACGCGGCGCTGGCGAGCACGACCCCCAGATAGTCCATCCGGTGCTGCCGGCCGGAGCGCAGGCTCGGGATGAGCACACCGGTCAGCGCGAGCACGACCGCTCCGATGGGCACGTTGACGTAGAAGATCCACCGCCAGTCGAAGGCGGTGATGAGCAGCCCGCCCAGGGTCGGCCCGGCGATGGTGGCCACCCCGGCCACCGCCCCCCAGATGCCGAACGCGGCGCCGCGCCGTTCCGGCGGGAAGATCATCGTGATGATGGCCAGCGTCTGCGGCATGAGCATGGCCGCGCCCAGTCCTTGGACCGAGCGGAAGGCGATCAGCCAGCCGGGACTCGGGGCCAGCCCGCACGCGGCCGAGGCAGCGGTGAACACGGCCACGCCGCCCGCGAACATGGCCCGCGGCCCGATCAGGTCGCCGAGCCGTCCGCCCGTGATGACGAGCACGGCCAGCACCAGGGCATAGGCGTTGATCACCCACAGCACGTCGTCGAACGACGCGTGCAGCTTGGTGATCATATTCGGGATCGCGATATTGACGATCGTCAAATCCAGCAGGGTCATAAAGAACCCGAGGGAGATGACCACCAGTACCACCCAGGGATTCCCCCGAAGACTCCGCACACTCCACCTCGCGATCTGAACCGTATTGTCATATCCCAAGGTAGCCGGGGGTGCTGACATTCCCGGCAGTTCCCCCGGGGCCGGACCGGGGTGGGCCAGGCCGCTCCGCGGAACAAAACCGAACCCCGTTCGGTCAAGGGGAACCGGGCCCAAGTATGCTCCCGTCATGGAACTCAACGGAACCGCAGCGATCATCTCCGGCGGCGCCAGCGGCCTGGGTGAGGCGACGGCGCGTGAGCTGGCCTCGGCAGGCTCCAAGGTCGTCGTGGCCGACCTGAACGAGGAGCGCGGCAAGACGATCGCCAGCGAACTTGGTGGTGTGTTCGTCAGGACCGACGTCTCCGACGAGCAGTCGGTCCAGGCCGCGGTGGAGGCGGCGGCCGGGCTCGGGGCCCCGCTGCGGGTCGCGGTGAGCTGCGCGGGTATCGGCTGGGCCGCCCGGACCGTCGGCCGTGACGGCTCCCCGCACGACCTGGCGGCCTACCGCAAGGTCATCGACGTCAACCTGATCGGCACCTTCAACCTGATGCGGATCGCCGCCGCGGCGATCGCGCGCACCGAACCGGTGGACGCGGACGGCCAGCGTGGCGTGATCATCAATACCGCCTCTGTGGCCGGGATCGAAGGGCAGACCGGCCAGGTCGCCTATTCGGCGTCCAAGGGCGGCATCATCGGGATGACGGTGCCCGCGGCTCGCGATCTGGGCGCCATCGGGGCGCGGGTCAACACGATCGCGCCCGGGATCATCGACACGCCCATCTACGGAGCCGGGGCCGCCAGCGAGGAGTTCAAGCAGAAGCTGATCGGCCCGGTCGCGTTCCCGAAGCGGCTCGGCACCGCGGCCGAGTTCGCTCACCTGGTGCGCGCGCTGATCGAGAACGACTACATGAATGCCGAGGTCGTGCGGTTCGACGGCGGCATCAGGTTCCAGCCGAAGTAGAGGAGGGCTGGCATGGCGGACGAGGTTCTCATCGAGGTCGACGACGCGGTCGCCGTCATCACCATCAACCGTCCCGAGGTCAGGAACGCGGTCAACGGGGCGGTCTCGGCGGGTATCGCCGCGGCCATCGAGGACCTGGACGCCCGCAAGGACGTCAGGGTTCTGATCCTCACCGGCGCCGGCGGCACGTTCAGCGCGGGAATGGACCTCAAGGGGTTCCTGACCGGTGACAACCCGCTGGCCGGTGGCCGCGGGTTCGGTGGCATGACCGAGCGGCCGCCGGCCAAGCCGGTGATCGCGGCGGTCGAGGGGTACGCGCTGGCGGGCGGCTTCGAGCTCGTGCTCGCGTGCGACCTGATCGTCGCGAGCGAGGAGGCCACGTTCGGCCTGCCCGAGGTGACACGTGGCCTGGCCGCCGGGGCCGGCGGGCTGCTGCGGCTGCACCGCCGCATCCCATACCACCGGGCCATGGAGATGGTGCTGACCGGCGAGCGGGTGCCGGCCGCCGAGCTGCACGAGGCCGGGCTGATCAGCAAGGTGGTGCCTGCCGGGCAGGCGCTGGCCGCGGCGCGCGAGCTGGCCGGGCGGGTGGCGGCCAACGCACCGCTGGCGGTCGTCGCCTCCAAGCGGGTCGTCGTTGAGTCCGCCGACTGGTCCTCCAGCGAGGAGTACGCCAAGCAGGGTGAGGCCATCACCCCGGTGTTCGGGTCCAAGGACGCGATGGAGGGCGCCGCCGCGTTCGCCGAGAAGCGGCCGCCCGTCTGGCGCGGCGAATAGCGGCCAGCCAGGTACCTCGCGAGCGGCCAGCCGGCCACGGATACCGGCTGGCCGCTGGCTCGGTGGCGGCCGCCGTGGTCCGGCCGGAACCGCTGGCAGTTTGGCTACCGGCCCTGGTCAAGTAAATTTTGGCCTAACAGACCTTCGGACATGCCGCACTGCCTGCGATCGCCTGAGGACACCGATGAGCGGAATCACCGGCTGCCTGGCCCTGGAACCTGGGGCCGAGCCCGACGAGCGCTGGGTGCGGGCCGCGGCCGGCCGCCTCGCGCACCGCGGGCCGGACGACGAGGGCTTCTACGCCGATGAGCGGATCGCCATGGGCTCGCGGCGGCTCGCGGTCATAGACCTCAGTTCCGGTGGACACCAGCCGATGTGCTCGGCCGACGGCCGCTACTGGATGGTCTACGACGGCGAGATCTACAACTACCTGGAACTGGCCGGCAGCCTGCTGGCCCGTGGCATCGCCCTGCGCACCAACTCCGACGCCGAGGTCCTGCTTGAGACGTACGCGCTGCTCGGCCGCGACGTGGTGCGCAGGCTCCGCGGCATGTTCGCGTTCGCGATCTGGGACACCTGGAAAGGGCAGCTCTTCTGCGCCAGGGATCCGTTCGGGGCTAAGCCGTTCTACTACGCCGTCGGCGAGCCCGCCAACCGCCCCGGCGCGGCCGGCGGACTGGTGCTGCGTTTCGCCTCTGAGCGCAAGGCGCTGGCCGGCCCGGGTGAGCTGGCTGAAGTGGATCCGGACGCGCTGCGCCAGTATCTGGCCTTCCAGTACGTGCCCGCACCGGCCACCATGACCTCTCCGGAGTGGGTGCTGCCGCCCGGGCACGGGATGATCGTGCGCCCGGAACGCCCGGTCAACGTGTACCGGTACTGGCGGGCCGAGATGCGTGCGGCCAGGGGCCCGTCCGTGGAAACACCGGCCAAGATCCTCGACGTGATGCGCGACTCGGTCGCGGTGCATCTGCGCAGCGACGTGCCGGTCGGGGCGTTCCTGTCCGGCGGTGTCGACTCCGCCGCGCTCAGCGCCCTGGCCGCCGAGCACCAGCCGGGTCTGCTCACCTTCACGGTGGGTTTCGACCAGCCGGGCTACAGCGAGATCGAGCAGGCGCAGGAGACCGCGGCCGCGGTGGGCGTGAAGTCCGTCCCCTACGTCATAACCGCCGAGGAGTTCTTCGCCGAGTTGCCCAGGATCATCTGGCATCTGGACGACCCGCTGGCGGACGGGTCGGCGGTGGCGTTCTGGTTCGCCGCCAGGGAGGCGGGCAAGCACGTCAAGGTCGTGCTCTCCGGTGAGGGCGCCGACGAACTCTTCGGCGGCTACCCGATCTACCATCAGCCCAGCATGGTGCGGGCGGTCGAGCAGCTCCCGCAGTGGGGCCGGACGCCGCTGCAGCGGGCCGCCGCGATGCTTCCGGACGGCGTCAAGGGCAAGGGCCTGCTGGAGCGGGCCGCCACCCCGCTGGGCCGCCGCTACATCGGGCATGCCCACCCGTTCACCGATGACCAGGCCGATCTGCTGCTCAGGCCGGGCCGGGCCAGTGCCTACGAGGTGACCGATCCGGTCTACCGGCAGGCTGCCGACGCCGGTCTCGACGACGTCTCCACCATGCAGCTCGTGGACATCAACACCTGGCTGGCCGGGGACCTCCTGGTCAAGGCGGACCGGATGGCCATGGCCCACGGCCTGGAGCTGCGCGTCCCCTTCCTCGACCGCGAGGTGATGACCGTCGCGTCCCGGCTGTCCCGCGAGGAGAAGACGGCCGGGGGGACGACCAAGTTCGCGCTGCGCGAGGCCATGGGTGAGCTGCTGCCGCAGGCGGTGGCGGAGCGGCCCAGGCTCGGCCTGGCCGTGCCGCTCGGGCCGTGGCTGGCCGGTGACTGGTTCGGCTACGCCGAGCACCTGCTGCGCACCGCGCAGACCGGGCGGTGGGTCAACCGCGAGGCCGCGCTGGGCCTGCTGCGCGGCTACCATGCAGGCGAGCCCGACGTGAGCTGGAACCAGCTGTGGGCGCTGATGGTGTTCTCCATCTGGCATCAGATCTACGTCGAGCGCGTGTACGATCCTGTGCCTCTCGGGTGGCAGTCGGCCACCCGTTGACCCGCACCGGTTAAGGGGATCAGCGAGGTGGCAGCTCCGCGCGTCAGCGTCGTCGTGCCGTTCTACAACAACGCCGAAACGCTCGCCGACTGCCTGACGTCCATCGCGGTCCAGACCATGACCGACCTCGAGGTTTTCATGGTGGACGACGGGTCCACCGACGCCAGCGCCGCGATCGCCCAGGCTCAGGCGGTGACCGATCCGAGGTTCACCCTGGTCCAGGTGCCGCACGGCGGCAGCCCCGGGTACGCCCGCAACCGGGGCATCGAGCGGGCCAGCGGAGAATTTCTCGCCTTCGTCGACTCCGACGACATGATCCCGCCTAACGCCTACGAGATACTTCTGCACACGCTGGAGAGCTCAGGCTCCGACATGGTGTCGGGAGGCGTGCTGCGGATGGGGCAGGACGGGTTCAAGCCGTCCGGGCTGCACGCGCAGGCGATCAAGGGCAGGCGGATCGGCACCCACATCACCAAGACGCCGTCCCTGCTCTACGACATCTCGGTGTGGAACAAGCTGTTCAGGAAAAGGTTCTGGGACGACCGCCAGCTCAGCTTCCCCGAGGGCGTGGTCTGGGAAGACCTGCAGCTCATGACCCGCGCCCACGTGCTGGCCAAGGCGGTCGACGTCGTTCCCGATGTCGTCTACTACTGGCGGCAGCGGGGTCAGGGTGAGCTCTCCATCACGCAGAGCCGCACCGACATCTCCAATCTGCGCGACCGCATCACCGCGTTCACGAACATCGACGCCTTCCTGGCCGGGAATGCCCCGGCCAGGCTGCTGCGCCTGCATCAGCGCAAGGCACTGGCCAACGACTTGTGGATGTACGTCAAGGATCTCTATAAGGTCACCGACGCCTACCAGCAGGAGTTCGTGGACCTGGTCAGCGGTTACCTGGCGCAGGTCAGGCGGCGCGTCTTCCGCACGCTGCCCGCCACCCACAAGCTCGCCTATTACCTCGTCAAGGTCCGGGATCCCGCCCGGCTGCTCGAGCTGGTCACCTGGCTGCTGGATCAGCCGGTGCAGACGATCCCGGTGGTGCGCAGGCTCGGCAGGCTCCGGGCCGACCTGCCCTGGCGCACCGACCGCAGCGCGCACATCCCCGGCCGGGTCTACCAGCCCTACTGGCGTGACCTGGACCCGTTCGTGCAGGTGGAAGGCGTCGGATGGGAGCAGGGCCGTCTGGTCGTCACCGGCTGCGCGTACGTGCCGTCCATCGACATCAGCCAGCGCAGGTACACCAGCAAGATCCTCATACTGCGGCCACGGGGGCGGCGCCCTCCCATCGTGGCCCGGGCCACCTCGTTCCAGCATCCGCAGGCGACGGCCTTGTCCCGCCAGGAACGCTACAGCTACGAGTGGGCCGGATTCCGGTGCGAGATCAATCCCCGCCGGTTCCGGTTCGGCGGGCGCTGGCTGACCGGCGACTGGGACGCCTTCATCCTGGTCCGGGGGCATGGTGTGTGGCGGCCTGCCCGGGTGCACACCCCGGTGCCGGGCGCGGCCGAGCGGCCCGGTTACCTGCAGGCCGGGCCCGCGCTGCGGGTTCGGCCCGAATGGGTGGGGCGCCACCTGCATGTGCGCGTGGCCGCCACCCCCGCCAGGCTCGCCGCGTTCGGGCTGGACGGCGAGAACCTGGTGATCGAGGTCGACTCGGACCAGCCGGCCCAGGCTCAGCCGGACCCGGGCGCCGCGGCTCAGCCCGGAAAGGCTGGTGAGCTGGTGCTGGTCCGCGAGGGCGGTGCCATCTCCCGGAGTTTTCCCGCCCAGCCGGTCCAGTCTGGCGGTTCCGCGGCCCGGATGCGCGCCGCGATTCCCATGGGCTCGCTCCGGCTGCGCGCCGACCCGCCGGACGCGGCCGGGCGGCCGGGAGCCAACTCGGCCGACGACCGCGAAGGCACTGCCTGGGCCGTGTATCTCAAGATGGCCGGCCGCGGACGTCTGCAGGTAGCGTTTCCGGCCGGGATGGCCGAGGCCACCTATCCGGCCGGCTCGCCGGATCCGGCCGGATCCGGCGGCGCTGACCCGGCCGGGCACCAGGGCGGCGACCGCGAGCTGGCCGTATCGAAGTCCCGCTACGGCAACGTCGTCATCGCCGAGCGCCCGGTCCGCGCCGTGATCGAGGAACACGCCTGGTCCACCGGCGGCACGCTGACCCTGACCGGCCGGTATGCGGCCCCACCGGGGCAGGCCGTGGCGGTGCTGCGCCACCGCGAGTCCAGCGACGAGCACCTGATCCCACTGCGCTGCGACGGCGGCCGGTTCGCCCTCCAGATCAACGCGGCCGCGATGCCCTCCTTCGGGCGCGAGCTGCCGTTGCGGGACGGGATCTGGGATCTGTCGGCGAGAGCGGGCGGCGGCCTGGCCCGGCCGGTCCGGCTGGAATACGACCACGCCGGGCTGGGCACGATCACGGAGCAGAAGACCGGGGCAGGTCCCAAGCTCTGTACGTTCACCACCTCGGGCTACGACGCCCCCATCGTCATCTGCGAGCCCAGGCTGCGCAGCTCCGAGCGAGGCAACTTCGCCCAGCGCCGGCTGCGTGAGACGTTCTACCCGGCGCAAAGCGGGCTTCCGCTGCGTGACGCCGTGCTGCTGGTGAGCTGGGGCGGCGGTCAGTGCTCGGGCAACCCGCTCGGCATCGCCGAGGAGTTGCGCCGCCGTGGCGACCCGCGCGAGCGCATCTGGGTGGTGGACGACTGGTCGGTGCCGGCCCCGCCGGGCGACACCGCGGTGCTGGCCGGCACCGAGGAGTATTACGAGGCGCTGGCGCGGTGCCGGTACGTGATCTCCAACGACGACCTGCCCGGGCACTTCCGCAAGCGTGACGGCCAGACCTACCTGCAGACCTGGCACGGGACACCGCTGAAGAAGATCGGGTTCGACATCGAGCGGCCCCAGTTCGCCTCCGGGACGGCCTATTTCCAGCACCTGTCGCAGGACGTGGCCAAATGGGATCTGCTGCTGTCGCAGAACCCGTTCAGCACGGAGATCTTCCGCCACGCGCTCAGGTTCGACGGCGAGATCTGCGAGTACGGCTATCCGCGCAACGATCTGCTCGGCCGCGGTGACCCGGTCATGGCCGCCCGGATCAGGAAACGGCTCGGCCTGCCCGGCGGCAAGCGCGTGGTGCTGTACGCGCCGACCTGGCGGGACAACCAGTTCTATGCGTCCGGGCGGTACCGGTTCGACCTCCGGCTCGACCTGGACAGGGCCTGGCAGGTCCTCGGCGGGGACCACGTCCTGCTGGTCCGGGGCCACCATCTGCTGGCCGACGACGTGCCGGGCGGGATGCGCCCTGGGTTCGCGATCAACGTCACCCGCTATCCCGACATCACCGAGCTTCTCTGCGTCAGTGACATCCTGATCACGGACTACTCCGCGGTGATGTTCGACTTCGCCATCACCGGCAGGCCGATTCTGCTCTACACCTATGATCTGGCCGCCTACCGCGACGTCCTGCGGGGCTTCTACTTCGACCTGGAGACAGAAGCCCCCGGCCCGCTGCTGGCCACCTCCGACGAGGTGATCGCCGCGGTCAGGGACGTGGACACGGTGGCGGCCAGCCATCACGCCACATATGAGGCGTTCGCCGCCAAGTACTCCGCGCTCGACGACGGCAAGGCGGCGGCCAGGCTCTGCGACCGCCTGTTCCGCTCCTGACCCGCCCCGCCCGGCCCCGGGGCGCCCGCCGGGCCCGGCGGGCGGCCCAGCCCATCCCGGTCCGCCCGTTGCGGTACCCGGTCAGCCGTGAGTCGGTGCCAGGCCGCGTCGTACCGCCGACCTCGCCAGCCGGTCCCTGAGCCGCGCGCGACCGCGGTGCAGGCGGGCGCTGACCGCGCCAACCGGCATGCCCAGGATGTCCGCGATCTCGCGGTAGCAGTACCCCTCCACATCGGCGAGGTAGACCGCCAGTCTCAGATCCTCGGGCAGATCCCGCAGGGCGCGCACGATCTCGGCGTCCGGCAGTCTGTCCAAGGCATGCGCCTCGCTGCTAGCCATCGTCGCTCCAGCCTGGTTGGACGGCTCTTAACCTATAGACGCTCCCGGAGGTCAAATCAGCCAAAAAAATTTGGTCACAATTTCGCGACATGCCGCGTCTCCACCCCCACCCGGTCCGCGCCCCCGCGTCCAGCCCCGTCTCCCCGCTGGTGGGACAGGGGGTGGTGAGGTCAGGGGATGGTAAGGAGGGGGAGGCCGGGGATGGGGAGGTGCTCCATTTCTTTGGGCTCGAACTTGGTGAGGCCGCCGGCGTAGGTGCGGCCCTGGGCCAGGGTCACTGTGGCGCGCAGGTGGGCGGTGAGCCGGTCCATCACGGCCGGTTCGATCGGCTGGCGGGGGTACAGGCCGTGCGCGATGTTGATGTGCCGCGCGGCCGCGTCGTTTCTGACGAAGGCCGGCGGCCGGCGGGCCATGTAGGTGGCCAGGATCGGCGCCGGGTCCCGGAGCTGGACACTCCACCAGGCCTTGCGGGTGGACGCGATGTATCCCCGGTGCACGTCTTGCTCCCTGGCCGCGGCCAGGAAACGCAGCACCAGGTCGCGGTCGGGGCCGTCCAGCACGTCGAGGTCCACCGGCAGCCCGATCACCACCCGCAAAGACCGGGTGTCGCGCAGCCGCTCGCCCGCCTCGAACAGCTCCCTGGCCCTGGTCACCGCCGGATACAGCAGGCTGGGGGGCAGTGCGGTCTGGTCCGGGTGGGTCACCCACACGCGGTTCGCCCCGGTGACCGCCCCCCGGTGGACCCGGAACAGTTCGCCCAGCTCCACATGCCCGGACGGCAGCTTGGGCACGGCCTTGGTGAGCACGGACCACCGGCCGGCCTGCGCCAGCCGCTGGCGCGGGATCGGATCCCCGGCAGGCAGGCGGCCGAGTTCGGCCACCGAGGCCACCCGCCGCACCGCGATGTGGGACGGGCGCCCGCCAAGCCGGAAGCAGGCAATGGCCCCGGTGGTGGTGGCATCGGCGAACGGGGCCGCGCCGGGGGCCAGGATGTGCAGGCTGATGCCGCCCAGGTCGCCGAGCAAAAGGTCGCGGACCAGGCGGCCGTAGTTGACGTCCAGCCATTCCGCGCTGGTGATGAACGCACCCAGGTCCCCGGCCGAGCCCTGGGCCGCGACCGCGAGGAAGAAGTGGGCGTGCAACCCCGCCAGGCCGCTGGCGGCCAGGTTGCGGGCCCGGGCGGTCTCCACCAGCCACCGCTTCCACGGCGCCGGGATCTGGTGGTGGCGGACGTACGGGGGATTGCCGAGGTACAAGGTGGGCCCGGCCGCGGGCGGCAGCGCCAGATCCCTGAAGTCCCCGGCGATCACCCGGGCCCGGTGACCCATCCCGGCCGCGGCCAGGTTGGCCCGGGCCAGCAGGGCGGCCAGCGGGTCGACCTCGGACCCCACCAGCTCCGCGCCGGGAAACCGGCGCCCCGCGGCCAGCAGGTAACGGCCCGAACCCGCCCCGGGATCCACGATGCGCGCCACGTCCACGGCCTGGTCCTGGGCCCAGCCGGCCATCGCCGCCACGATGGGCGCCGGGGTGTAGGTCTGGCCGAGCGGCCGGCGCTGGCGCGGCGTCAGCAGGCGGCCGAAGGCGTCACCCAGCGGGTCCTCGCCCGCCCCGATCCGGTCCCGCAGCTGGGCCGCGATCCGCTCTGCCAGCAGGGCGGGCGGCCCGGCCGGGACGGACGAGATGAGCGCGGTCTCGGCCTCGCTCCAGCCACCGACCCTGCGCGCGCCCAGGGCGACGGCGGCATGCACGAGCCGGTCGAGGGAACTCAGGCCCGCGTCGTCCACGCTCAATCCCGGCCGGGCACGGTCAGATCCAGCTGGTGAACCACATCCTGGACATCCAGGAGCTGTACGGGATCACCTGTGCGGTCAGGACCGGGTACAGGTAGAAGAAGTTGACCAGCACCGCGAGCAGGTAGCCGCCGGTGATGGCGGCGCCCACGCCGCGGCGCAGCGGGCCCGCTCTGGCCGGGCCCATGATCAACCCTAGGCACAACGCGATGGACATCACGATGAACGGGTCGAACGCGACCGCGTAGAAGTAGAACTTCGTCCGGGACAGGTACAGCAGCCAGGGCAGGATGCCGGCCAGGAAGCTGAGCACGACGGCGCCCGCCCGCCAGTCCCGCTGGGTCAGCCACCAGGCGGCGCAGATGATCAGGGTGGCGATGGACACCCACCAGATCATCGGCGTGCCGATGGCCAGGACTTCCGACGAGCAGTTCTTCACCTGGCAGCCGTCGTGCCCCATGGTCGGGGCCGCGTAGTAGAACGAGACCGGCCTGCTGATCACCATCCACGTCCACGGCTGCGACTCATAGGGATGCCGCGTGGTCAGCGTGTCGTCGAAGTGCAGTATCGCCCGGTTGTATTCGTACAGCGAGACGAGCGCGTCGATCCCCGGGATGTGGATGCCGTGCTTGCCGGCCCAGTTCCGGTCGTAGCCGGTGCTGGAGGTCAGCCAGCTTCCCCAGGCCCCGATGTAGGTGAAGAACGGGACGATGACCAGGCCCACCAGGCCCCACAGGCCGTCCTTGACCACCCCGCCGTACACCCAGCGCGCCACCCCGGCCGCCCGCCGGGCCCCCACATCCCAGAACATGGCCAGGGCGAAGAACACCGGGATGTACCAGACCCCGTTCCACTTGGACGCGGTGGCGAGACCGACGCAGACTCCAGCCAGCACCCGCCACCAGCGCACTCCGAGGTAGGGGCCCGCGTTATCGGGTGAGCGGCGGCCTTCCATCAGTCCGGCCAGCCTGGCTCTGGTCCGGTCCCGGTCGATCAGCAGGCAGCCGAACGCGGCCAGGACCCAGAACATCACGAAGATGTCCAGCAGCGCCGTGCGGCTCATCACGAATTCCAGGCCGTCCAGGGACAGCAGCAGTCCCGCGATGCAGCCGAGCAGCGTGGACCTGGTCATCCGGCGGGTGATCCGCGCGATCATCAAGATAGCCAGCGAGCCCACGACCGCGACCGCGAACCGCCACCCGAACGGGTGCACACCGAACATCCACTCGCCCGCCGCGATCATCATCTTCCCGAACGGCGGGTGCGCGACGAACTCGCCGCCCTTGGTGAAGATATGCGTGTCGCCGCGGACCAGCAACGGGTTCCGGTTGGCGATGTAGTTGTGCTCGGTCCCGTACTTGAGTATGCCCAGGGCGTCGGGCACGTAGTAGGTCTCGTCGAAGACGACGGCGTGCGGCACCGAGAGCCGGTAGAACCGCAGCCAGGTGCCGAACGCCGTCACCAGCAGCGGGCCGATCCAGCCCCACACCCGGCCGCTCGGCATGGGCGGCGAGAGCCGGGCAGCGAGCGCGGACAGCTGCGGGTGCCTGTGCGTGGTGGCCGCCTCCGCCTGGGATGTCGTCATCGGTTGCCATCGTATTGGTGCCGGGACGCTAGCGTGAGTAACGGTATGAAAGACAACCGAGGAGAGACTTATGCAAAAGATGCGGGCTCACGCGTCTTGAATAAGTCCTCAGGAACTCTGACGATCGCGGCCGCCCCGATCGGCTGCCTCGACGACGCCTCGCCCAGGTTTGCCGCCGCCCTCGGCCGCGCGCAGATCATCGCCGCCGAGGACACCAGGCGGCTGCGCAGGCTAGCGGCCGACCTCGGCGTTTCGCTGGCCGCGACGGTGGTGTCCTACTACGACGCGGTGGAGCAGCGCCGGGTCGCCGGGCTGGCTGCCGACCTGGCCGCGGGCCGCGACGTGCTGCTGGTCACCGACGCCGGCCTGCCCGGTGTCAGCGATCCCGGGTACCGCCTGGTCACGGCCGCGGTGGCGGCCGGGGCCCGGGTGAGCGTGCTGCCGGGTCCCTCGGCGGTCACCGCCGCGCTGGCCGTGTCGGGGCTGCCCTGCGACCGGTTCTGCTTCGAGGGCTTCCCGCCCCGGCGGGACGGGGAGCGGGCCCGGCGGCTGGCCGCGCTGGCCACCGAGCCGCGGACGATGGTGTTCTTCGAGTCGCCGCGCAGGCTTGCCGCCACGCTCGCCGAATTCGCCGCCGCGTTCGGGGACGGCCGCCGGGCGGTGGTCTGCCGCGAACTGACCAAGACCCACGAGGAGATCCGCCGCGGCACGCTCGCCGAACTGGCCGAGTGGGCCGGGGCCGGGGTCCGCGGCGAGGTCACCGTCGTGCTGGCCGGTGCGCCCGCGGCGCAGGCCACCGACGCCGACCTCGGTGCGGCCGCGGCCGAAGTGTCCGAAATGGTCGAGGCGGGCAGCTCGCGCAAGGACGCCGTCGCCTCGGTCGCCGCCGCCCGCGGGCTGCGCCGCCGCGCGCTCTACGAGATCGTCGTCCGTGGCCAACTTCCGGACATCCCACCGTCGGCAGGCCGTAACCTGGACGCCGGGCCGGACCGCCCGGAGGAGAAGACGTGGAACTGACCGTGCTCATGCCGTGCCTCAACGAGGCCGAAACGGTCGTCACGTGTGTCCGCAAGGCGGTCGCGTTCCTGGCCGCGCACGGCGTGGACGGCGAGGTCCTCATCGCGGACAACGGCAGCACCGACGGCAGCCAGGCGCTGGCCCGTGAGGCGGGCGCCCGGGTGGTGCCGGTGCCCGATCCCGGTTACGGCAACGCCCTGATGGGCGGGATCCAGGCGGCCCGCGGCCGCTACGTGATCATGGGCGATGCCGACGACAGCTACGACTTCACCGCGCTCATGCCGTTCGTGCAGGCCCTGCGCGACGGCGCCGACCTGGTCATGGGCAACCGGTTCGCCGGCGGCATCGCTCCGGGCGCCATGCGCCCGCTGCACCGCTACCTCGGCAACCCGGTGCTGAGCTTCATCGGCCGGCTGTTCTTCGGCAGCAAGATCGGCGACTTCCACTGCGGGCTGCGCGGGTTCCGCCGCGACCGCGTGCTGGCCCTCGGGCTGCAGGCGAGCGGCATGGAGTTCGCCAGCGAGATGGTGGTCAAGGCCACGCTGGCCGGGCAGCGGATCACCGAGGTGCCGACCACGCTGTCCCCGGACGGCCGGAGCCGGCCCCCGCACTTGCGGAGCTGGCGCGACGGCTGGCGGCATCTGCGGTTCCTGCTGCTGTTCAGCCCCCGCTGGCTGTTCCTCATCCCCGGGCTCGTGCTGCTGGTGATCGGCCTGGTGATCGGGGCTGCGGTGGTGCCCAGGCCGTTCAGCGTGGGCACCGTTCACTTCGACGTGGACACGCTCGTCGCCGCCGCGGCCATGGTGGTGATCGGCTTCCAGGCCGTGCTGTTCGCGCTGTTCACCAAGGTCTACGCCAGCGCGGAAGGGTTCTTGCCCGAGGACCGCTGGCCCCAGCGGGTGCTGCGGACCTGGACGCTGGAGCGCGGGCTGATCGTGGGTGGCGTGCTCGGCCTGGCCGGGCTGATCGGCGTCATCTTCTCGCTGCTCGACTGGGACCAGCACAAGTTCGGCTCGCTGGACCCGACCCACATCCTGCGGCTGATGATCCCCTCGGCGACCGCGCTGATCGTGAGCTGCCAGGCGATCTTCGGGACGTTCTTCCTGAGCATCCTGGCCATCAAGCGCAGCAAGCATTCCGGCGAGATGGCGGGTGGCGTGGCAGCCGACGACCAGCAATGGGCCCAGGAGACCGTTCGCGGCCAATAGGCTCTGCGTATGTCATCGAGCCGCCACATCCTTACCGCTCCCGCCTGGCCCTACGCCAACGGCCCCCGGCACATCGGGCATGTGTCCGGGTTCGGCCTGCCCTGCGACATGTTCAGCCGGTACCAGCGGATGACGGGCAACCGGGTGCTCATGGTGAGCGGCACCGACGAGCACGGCACCCCGATCCAGGTGCAGGCCGACGCGGAAGGCGTGACCGCCCGCGAGCTCGCCGACCGGTACAACCGGGTCATCGCCGAGGACCTGACCAGCCTGGGCATGTCCTATGACCTGTTCACCCGCACCACCACGCTCAACCACTACGCCACCGCCCAGGAGATCTTCACTGGGCTCTACAACAACGGCTACATCTTCGCCAGGACCGCGATGGGCGCGATCTCCCCGTCCACCGGCCGCACGCTGCCCGACCGGTACATCGAGGGAACCTGCCCGATCTGCGGCTACGACGGCGCCCGCGGCGACCAGTGCGACAACTGCGGCAACCAGCTCGACCCCATCGACCTGATCAACCCCCGGTCGCGGATCAACGGCGAGACGCCCACGTTCGTGGAGACCGAGCACTTCTTCTTCGACCTCCCGGCCTTCACCGAGACGCTCGGGGCCTGGCTGCAGTCCAAGAGCGGGCACTGGCGGCCCAACGTGCTGAAGTTCTCGCTCAACCTGCTGAACGACCTCAAGCCGCGGGCCTACACCCGCGACTTCGACTGGGGTGTCCCGGTGCCGCTGGACGGCTGGCGGGACCGCCCGGACAAACGGATCTACGTCTGGTTCGACGCCGTGGTCGGGTACCTGTCCGCCTCCATCGAGTGGGCCCGCCGCTCCGGCGACCCGGACGCCTGGCAGTCCTGGTGGCAGTCGCCCGACGCGGAGTCCTACTACTTCATGGGCAAGGACAACATCGTCTTCCACGCCGAGATCTGGCCGGCCATGCTGTTCGGCTACAGCGGCCAGGGCGACCACGGCGGCACCCCCGGTTCGCTGGGCGTGCTGAACCGGCCCACCGAGGTGGTGGCCAGCGAGTACCTCACCATGGAGGGCCGCAAGTTCTCCTCGTCCCGCAACGTGGTCATCTACGTCCGGGACTTCCTGGAGCGCTACGACGTGGACGCGCTGCGCTACTACGTGGCCGTGGCCGGGCCGGAGAATCAGGACACCGACTTCACCTGGGCCGAGTTCGTCCGGCGCAACAACGACGAACTGGTGGCCAACTGGGGGAACCTGGTCAACCGGTCGGTCTCGTTCGCGGCCCGCAACATCGGGACGATCCCGCCGCCCGGCACCCTGACCGCCGGCGACCAGGCCATCCTCGAGCGGTCCAGGCAGGCGTTCGCCCAGGTCGCCGAGCCGCTGTCGCGATCCAGGTTCAAGGCGGCCATCACCGCGGCCATGCGGACCACAGCCGACGCCAACAAGTACCTGTCCGACCAGGCGCCCTGGAAGCTGCGCGAAACCGACCCCGAGCGGATGCGCACGATCTGCCACGTCGCGCTGCAACTCGTCGACGACGCCAAGACGCTGCTCAGCCCGTTCCTGCCGCGCTCATCCCAGCGGGTCTACGAAATGCTCGGCGGCAGCGGCGAATGGTCCGGCAGGCCGCACATCGAGGAGGTGGACGAGGCGGGCGGCCCGTCCTACCCGGTCATCACCGGCGACTACAACGTGGCGGCCCGCTGGGAGCACACCCCGGTCAAGCCAGGCACCCCGCTGCAGCCGCCGTCGCCGCTGTTCACCAAGCTCGCCCCCTCGGTGGTGGACGAGGAACTGGCCCGGCTGGAGCAGGCGTGACCCCTCCGCCTGGCCCGGCGCCAGCCCCCGATGTGGTGCTGCCCGCCGAGGCGCTGGACAGCCACTGCCACCTGGAGATGATCGACGAACCGGTGGCACAGGTGCTGGCCGACGCGCGCTCGGCCGGCATCCGGCGGGTGGTGACCATCGGCACTGACCTGGATTCGTCGCGGTGGGCCGCGGACTGCGCCGCCGTGCACGCCGACGTCTACGCCGCCGTGGCCATCCACCCGACCGAGGTCGAGGACGCTGTAGCGCACACCGCGGACGGCCCCGGGGAGATCGCCGCGGCCACCGACGCCGTACTGGCGCAGATCGAGGCGCTCGCGGCCGCACCGCAGGTCAGGGCGATCGGCGAGACCGGGCTCGACTACTACTGGGATCGGGCCGCGCCTAAGGTGCAGCAGGAGTGGTTCCGCGCGCACATCGAGATCGCCAAGCGGGCGGGCAAGGCACTGGTGATCCACGACCGGGACGCGCACGAGGACGTGCTGCGCATACTGGACGAGCAGGGCCCGCCGGAGCAGGTGGTGTTCCACTGCTTCTCCGGCGACGCCCAGATGGCCAGGCGGTGCGCCGAGGCCGGGTACGTGATGAGTTTCGCGGGCAACGTGACGTTCGCGAACGCCCAGCCGCTGCGGGATGCGGCCGCGGCCGCCCCGGCCAGCCTGCTGCTGGCCGAGACCGACGCGCCGTTCCTGACCCCGGTGCCGCATCGCGGCAAGCGCAACGCCCCCTGGCTGACCGCGCACACCCTGCGCAAGCTGGCCGAGGTGAAGGGCATGGACCTCGCGGAGCTCTGCCACGAGGTCAGCCAGACCGCCGAGCGGGTCTTCGGCCCGTGGTGAGAGCGCGATGCCGGTGACCGCAGCCCAGCCGGAACCAGCCCAGCCACAGCCAGCCCAACCCGATCCAGCTCAGCCGGAACCAGCCCAGTCCGATCCAGCCCAATCCGATCCAGCCCAGCCG
>Ga0070737_10001876_pt1 | contig 27697 bp, 24 predicted proteins | sample Coa_R1_10_FD_66438 | JGI IMG/M metagenome (GOLD analysis project Ga0070737, IMG submission 66438) | Surface soil microbial communities from Centralia Pennsylvania, which are recovering from an underground coalmine fire - Coalmine... | ecosystem: Environmental > Terrestrial > Soil > Unclassified... | reverse complement strand
ATATTCGAATAAAGCTGGCGTTTACCAAAAAGTTTATAAGTAAGTAGCGCTTTTACTAATGACAAAGGGGCAAAGGTATCATATGTCAAATAACACACACGTCACTTCATTTAAAGATGCATGCACACTGACAATTTTGCCCCTAGTACTAAACGTATAAACGCCCATCTTTGGGCTTTTGGAGGTGGAAAAATATATCACCAATATTTTCTGGCGCCCGTGGTCTTATTGAAGCCTTGAGAATTGAGGGTGTAGAGGTTGTTTTCGGTATACCTGGTGGGGCAATAATGCCCGTCTATGACGAGCTACTCGGGAGCCCAATTAGACACGTGTTAGCTAGACATGAGCAATCGGCTGCGCATATGGCTGATGGTTACGCGAGGGTAACGGGTAGACCTGGCGTCGCTATGGCCACCTCTGGACCAGGCGCGACGAACCTCGTAACGGGTGTAGCCACCGCCTACATGGACTCTGTCCCCATGGTCGCAATCACCGGACAAGTGGCCACACGCCTAATAGGCACCGACGCCTTCCAAGAGATCGACACCGTGGGGATATTTAACCCAATCACAAAGTACCAGTTCCAGCCGCGTCGCCCATCGGAGATTCCCCGCGCAGTTAAAGCCGCATTCTATCTGACGGCTACGGGTAGAACGTCACCCGTCCTCATTGATTTACCCAAAGATGTACAAATGGAGAAGGAGGAGATGACCTTCCAAGAGAGTGTTGATATACCTGGATATAGAGCAGAGTACGAACCTGATCCCCTACATGTTGCCAAGGCTGCTGATTTACTTCTAGCGGCAGAGAGACCCGTTCTTCTGGGTGGAGGCGGTGTGATTAAGAGCAATGCGTGCGACCTTCTTGTCGCACTCGCAGAGTTACTCAATATTCCAGTTGCCACCACACTCATGGGTAAGGGGTGCATACCCGAAAACCACCCCTTATCGCTTGGGCCGATAGGAATGCATGGGACGTACCAAGCTAACAAACTGATAATGGAGTCCGACTTGGTTATCTGTGTTGGTGCAAGATTCTCCGATAGGTCCACGATGAATCTTTCTGAGTTCACTAAAGACAGGAAGATTATCCACTTCGACGCGGACCCTTCCGAGATAGGGAAAAATCTAACACCCCACCACTATGTTGTGGGCAATATTAGGAAATCTCTCAGAACCCTGCTCGAGATGTTAAAGGTTAAGGCTGTAAAGTGTGAGAATACTACCTGGCAGAGGAGGTGGATGGAGTTAAAGTCTGAGTACGAGGATGCTATTTTCGGCGCATCAGGCGAGTTCACTTCGCCGCGTATAATACGTAAGATCAGGGATATGCTTCCAGTCGACGCGATTGTGACAACAGAGGTCGGTCAGCACCAAATGTGGGCTGAACTCCACTATAGGGTGCTTAAACCTAGGACATTCCTAACGAGTGGAGGCTTGGGGACGATGGGCTTCGGTTTTCCGGCTGCAATTGGGGCGAAGACCGCTAAGCCCTGGGTGCCAGTGCTCGATATAGCGGGTGACGGTAGTTTTCTTATGACATCCGACTCGCTGGCAACAAGCGTTCAGGAAAACCTTCCCGTTATAGTTTGCGTCTTTAATAACTCGTGTCTGGGGATGGTTGCCCAATGGCAAAGAGCCTTCTATGGTGGTAGATACTCTGGTGTTTGGCTTGGCTCAAAGCCAGACTTTGTCCATCTAGCTAAGTCTTACGGGGCGGAGGGTGTCAGAGTTAACGGTATGCTCGACTTCGAAAGAGCCTTAAGGGAGGCGTTAAAGAGCGAGGTCACAACGGTGATTGATATACCCATTTCGCCAGAAGAAAATGTGTTACCGTTTGTCCCGACTGGTTCAAGTCTTAGCGAGATGATTGTTAAATGAGTGTAGATGAATCGGTCGCGTTCCAAATACTGGTTGAAGACAAACCCGGTGTGCTTTTCAGGGTGATAAACCACTTTCGTAGGCTCAACCTAAACATTGATGCTGTAACTGTTGCACCCATCCCCGGTATGGTGGGAAAAAGCGGTATAACAGTCAACCTTAAGGCGAGTAGCGAGGAGTGTAGTATGGTTCAGCGGATGCTCAGTAAGAGTGTTGATGTGGTGAGTGTTAGGCTTGTAAGACTTTCTGAAGCCATTAGAAGGGAGTTGGTGCTGGCCCAAATAAAGGTGAATCGAAACACGGGATTTGAGAGGCTCATTGAAAATTATGGGGCAAGGGTGTTGAGCACCAGAGAAGATACCGCGGTAGTTGAACTCACCGGGGAACCCGATACTATAAATAGTTTTATAAAGAGTGTTTTGGATTCTGGTTTGGTATCGCTTAGCCGGACTGGCTTAGCTGTACTACCACTTGAAGAAAAGGTGAAAGAGTTTGCCGAAAATATATTATGAGGAGGATGCGGATCTCTCTTTTTTGAAGGGTAGAAAGGTGGCCGTCCTCGGCTACGGTAGCCAGGGACGCGCACACGCACTCAACCTGCGCGACTCCGGTATAGATGTTTGCGTGGGTGTGAGGTTTGGTGGGAAATCTTGGGGCCAAGCTAAGGCGGATGGATTCGAACCCCTAACTCCTGAGGAAGCATCTAGACGTTCGGATGTGATCATGATGCTAACACCCGACACAACACACAGTGAAGTCTACGAATCCTCGGTTAAGCAGCACCTTAGCGGAGGTAAAGCATTGGGCTTCGCTCACGGCTACTCTATAAGGTTCGGTGAGGTTTCACCGCCTAAGGATGTGGATGTTTTCATGGTTGCGCCGAAGGGCCCTGGTCCCACTGTTAGGCAGGCTTACCTAGATGGTTTTGGTGTGCCGGCTCTGCTCGCCGTTGAAAGGGACTACTCTGGTCAAGCTGAAAAGCTGGCGCTCGCATACGCTAAGGCGCTGGGTGCTACGAAGGCGGGAGTGCTCAAAACCAGCTTTGCGGAGGAGACAGAAACCGACTTATTCGGCGAGCAGAGTGTTCTTGTAGGCGGGGTGATGAGCCTGATTGAGAAGGGGTTTGAAGTGCTAGTTGAGGAGGGCTACCAACCCGAGCTAGCATACTTTGAAGTGTGCAACGAGCTCAAGCTGATAATGGATCTGATATATAAGGGCGGCTTTGCGGGTATGCTCAAGGCTGTGAGTGATACCGCTAAGTATGGTGGGCTGACGCGTGGAGGCAGGGTTGTGGATGAAAGCGTTAAGTCAAACATGAAGAAGATACTACAGGAAATAAAGAGCGGCGAATTCGCTAAGGAGTGGACAGGTAATAGAGATGAAAGTGGCAAAAACCTGAGACATATGATGGGTCAGCTCGAATCAAAGCAGATAGAATCGGTCGGCTCAGTTATTAGAAGAATGGCGGGTATAGAGTCAACCGAAAAAGACCCTGAAAACTGAGTGTTTTGCTCGACTGAAAATAAGCGTATAGCCAAAACAAGCTGTGTGTTAAAAATGGTCACATACAACATAGCTTGTATACCTGGCGACGGTATAGGCCCTGAGGTTATAGCCGAAGGGAGAAAGGTTCTGGACGCTGTGTCCGAGGCTCAAGGTTTCGAGCTAAACTGGGTTGACTACGACTTCGGTGCTGAGAGGTATTTACATGGGGGTACACTCGTCTCCGAAGAGGAACTAAAAGAGCTAAGCAACTTTAAAGCCATATATTTTGGAGCCGTGGGTGACCCACGCGTCAGACCTGGGGTACTCGAGCGAGGCATAATACTTAAGCTAAGGTGGTACTTTGACCAGTATGTCAACCTCAGACCAGTTAGGTTGCTTAACGGTGTAAGCTCGGCTCTCGCATCTAAAACCCCCGCTCATATTAACTTTGTGTGTATAAGAGAGAACACTGAGGATATGTACAGTGGGCTTGGCTCAAGTGTTGTGCGCTCTGCTAAAGCAAGCATGGTTATGTCAAGGTCAAAGTATCAGGTTAAATTCGATGTAGACGCCTCAATGATTGGTGGGGATGAAAGCTTCGCCTACGAGTTAGGTGTGATAACCCGCCTAGGCGCGGAGAGGGTAATAAAATACGCTTTCAACTACGCTCAGAATAATGGGCTACGCAGAGTGGCTTCAGTGGATAAGGCGAACGTGATGACCAACATTTACTCTATCTGGAGGGATGCGTTCGAGTCCACCTCCAAAATGCACCCCCAAATACAGACTGAAGAGTTATACGTGGATGCGGCAGCCATGCTTTTCGTCAGGGAGCCTGAAAGATTCCAGGTGGTGGTTCTCCCAAACCTCTTCGGTGATATACTCACAGACCTCGGGGCTGCGATTCAGGGAGGTATGGGCCTCGCTCCGAGTGCGAACATCAACCCCGAAGGCACGTCTATGTTTGAGCCGATACACGGGTCCGCGCCTCCCCTCGCTGGTAAGAATGTGGCCAACCCAATAGCGGCGATTCTAGCAGGGGGAATGATGCTGGACCACTTGGGCCGTAGGGAGGCGTACAATAGTGTTGTGGACGCAGTGGAACGTGTGCTCGTAGATAGTAGAGTTAGAACACCTGACCTCGGCGGCTCCTCCACAACCTCTGAGGTGGGGGATGCAGTAGTGAAAGAGCTTCTATCCCGGGTCTAAACTATTGTTCTGTAGGTGAAACTGGGAAATCGTCTGCGAAATCTCTGCATTCTTTGTTAAATCGGCTCGGTTTTGTATTATTTACTTTAAAAACCTCGCTTTTAGGGTGCTTTAACCGAAAACTTTTTATTGATGTTTATGTATGTATAGGTCACGATGAGTGGTCGTCTTCTATCCGGGAAGGGTAAGGGTATTTGATACGACTTTAAGAGACGGAGAACAAGCACCGGGCATCGACCTTTCTGTTGAGCAGAAGCTTATGGTTGCCCGCAGGCTCGCTGACCTACGCGTGGATGTTATAGAAGCCGGTTTCCCTGTGGCCTCGAGAGCGGAGCATGAGGCCACCAAGTTAATAAACCGAGAGCTATCAGACAGAGTCGAGGTAATTGCTCTTTCCCGCTGCGCAAAGAAAGATATCGAAGACACTTTGTCAACCGGGGTTTCAAGCATCCATTTATTCCTCGCAACATCTGATATCCACTTACAATACAAGCTTAGGCTGTCGAGGGAGCAGGCTATCGAGCGAATACTTGAATCTGTGAGTTACGCTAAGGAGCATGGCCTGACCGTCGAGTTTAGTCCCGAGGACGCTACTAGAAGCGATCGAGCTTTCCTAAGTGAGGCTATAACCGCAGCTCTAAGCGCTGGTGCAGATCGGATAAACCTCCCCGATACGGTTGGTGTTATGGAGCCGTTTGGCATGTACAACCTCATCGTGGAAGTCAAACGCCTAGTCGGTAATAAAATTCTAAGCGTCCATTGCCATAACGACTTCGGGATGGCCACAGCCAACACTGTGGCCGCGGTGAGCGCTGGTGCAGAACAGGTTCACGTAACCGTTAACGGAATAGGTGAAAGGGCGGGTAACACCTCGCTTGAAGAAGTGGTGATGGCATTGAAAAAACTCTTAAAGGTGGAGGTTGGCGTCGTCGCTTCTCGATTATACGAGACAAGTAGATTCGTGTCCGAGGTAACAGGTGTACCGGTACCCTACTTTAAACCAATAGTGGGGGACAACGCCTTCGGCCACGAGGCGGGAATACACGTCCACGGCGTACTCCAAAACCCACAGACCTATGAACCCATGCAACCCGAGGAGGTTGGAAACTTTAGACGAATAGCTTTGGGTAAGCACAGTGGGAGCTATGGGCTTAAAGTAATGCTTAATGAAAGAGGTTTAACTTTGAGTGACGAACAGCTAAAAAAAGTCCTTGATGAAATCAAGGCTGAGGCAGAAAAGGGATGCCATGTCAGCGTTGACCAGGCAGTAGAGATAGCCCGTCGAGTGTGTCCAAGTGTAAAGGCTTAATGAAACCACTACTACTCAAAGGCTTTTTCCAAGCTCCCCAAATCTACTTTTCTTGGCCCCAGAAAGGCAGGTTTTTTTACCTCGTACTCGTGGATTTTGTGTGAGTAGAACTTTAACGTGTACTCAATATCGTCAAGACCAGTAAGCAGCCTGTTTTGAGTTGCTTGATCCATCTTAAAACGCAACTCCATGTCTGAATACCTTATAAGGAGGCGTTCTACGTCCACCTCTAACTCTAAAGGCTGGTTGAGGGCTGCTCTCCTTATGGTGTCAAGCTCCTTATCATCTAATATGACGCAAACCAAGCCATTCTTCGCTGCGTTTTCATAGAATATGTCCCCGAATGAGGTTGCGATGATAGCCTTGAAACCATAGTCCGTGAGCGCCCAAACCGCGTGTTCGCGTGAAGAACCTATGCCAAAGTTCCTCCCAGCCACAAGTATACAGGCATTCCTATACCTCTGATCGTTTAGTATAAAATCGGGGTTTGGTTCACCGTTTTCAAGGTACCTCCAGTTATTAAAGAGGTGTCTACCGAGTCCTTCACGTCTCGTAATTTTAAGATATTCGGCTGGAATAATCTGGTCGGTGTCCACGTTGTCGTACCCGAATGGTAAAGCGACTCCCCTAACCCTCGTAATTTTATCCAATATTATCCACCTATCCCCACGTTGCCCAAACTCAACTCCCGTGCATCAACGAACCTTCCTTCTAGAGCGGCTGCCGCCGCCATTATCGGGCTCGTAAGGTGCGTTCTCACCCCAAAGCCCTGCCTGTTCTCAAAGTTCCTATTCGAAGTACTCACACACCTTGTACCAGGCGCAAGCCTATCGCTGTTCATACCCAAACACAGGCTGCAACCAGAATTCCTCCACTCGAACCCGGCCTCAATAAACACTCTGTGCAGACCGAGTCTCTCAGCGCGCCGTTTAACCAGCTGCGACCCAGGAACAACTATAGCTTTAACCCTAGGCGAAACCCTTCTACCCACAACTACGCGGGCTGCCTGAACCAGATCTCCTAGACGGGCGTTTGTACAGGAGCCTATAAAAACCGCATCTACATCTATCTCATCTATTCTGGTACCTGGTTTCAGGCCCATATACTCCAGAGCCTTCTCTGCTTTTCTTCTCTGTTGCTGGTCTCTGAATCCCTCGGGATTGGGAATCCTCTCCGAGACCCCGCACACCATAGAGGGGTCCGTCCCCCAAGTGACCTGCGGTTCAAGGTCTGAAACATCAACGTCCACGCTTCTCTCATACTCGGCGTCGCCATCGCTTTTAAGAGTCTTCCAGTAATTCACAGCACGATCCCATTCTTCACCCTGTGGCGCATAGGGTTTACCATATACGAATTCTATACTCTTATCGTCAGGTGAAACTATGCCCGTTCTGCCTCCCGCCTCGGTCGTCAGGTTGGCGAGCGTCATCCTTTCTTCAACGCTAAGCTGCTCAACAAGCGGACCACCGTACTCAACAGCGTAGCCTATACATCCCCCAACACCCACACGGCCTATGAAGTTGAGCGCTACATCTTTAGGCGTCACCCCGCTTCTAAGCGAACCCCTGATATCGACAAGCATTGTAGCAGGCTTCCTAAGCCAGAGTGACTGGGTGGCCAGAACCATTTCAATCTCACTTGTGCCCACACCAAAACCCAATGCACCAAGCGCCCCATTCGTCGAGGTATGGCTATCCCCACAGGCAACGGTAACTCCAGGTAAAACGAAACCCAACTCTGGACCCACCACATGCACTATACCCTGTAACGGGCTTTGATAATCGAGGAGTGGTAGGTTGTTGCTTTTTGCATTAACCCTTAGCGCCTCTATCTGCTGGGCGGAGAGCTTATCATCAATCGGTTTTGCTCGGTCTGTGGTTGGCACATTGTGGTCAACGGTTGCAAGTGTTAGGTCGCTTCTCCTAACAGTCAAACCTCTTTCTTGGAGGTTCCTGAAGGCAATCGGTGATGTCACCTCGTGTACTAAGTGTCTGTCAATATATATTAGAAACCTATCACCCTCGTTTGCGATAACATGATCGTTCCAAATCTTTTGGAATACGCCTAATCCCGCCATAGACAAAACAGTTTACAGCTTAAGATATAAATTTTTCCTAATTTTAACACTCTCCACAACCTAAAGGGAAGTTGTTCGGTTAAAACCTGTGGTTCGGTTTCTCCAAATGCTATACGCACACTTTTAAGGCTTATATCCCCTAGATATGGAACACGTGTGTGCAGATAAACTGGCGTGTGTTTAGACCACTCAACATAACTGAGAGACACGTATCGCATGCCCCTACAAACAATAAATCAGTTTCCGACGTGGTGCACGTCCTAGAATGGGTTATACCATTCTCAGAGCAATTGGTGGGATTGGTATGTGAGAAAAGAGATACCGCGTTGGAGGTACTCAGATTTATCGCGTCATACCTGTACACATCAAGGATCATTTACTTGAGCGAACATTGGGACGCATTTAGCTTAATCGAAGACTTAACAGCTGAAAGAAGGGAGAGAGTAGACGCAGTTCTCTGCAAACTCGATAATCCACCGATAAAGCATCAAGCCCTTTCAACACTTGTCCTGATTGCGCTAGGAGATAAGCTCTCTATGAGCCTGCACGATGCCCTTAACATTTCTTCCAGTGGATTAATTCTAGTCGTGGACCCCCTACAATACATTAGCGCTCTTTCCACCCAACTTAGAGCTCTGGAGGGCTATGCTGTGGGGTACGTGGATACTAAATGGGTACTTGTTTCTCTAAACAGGCGTTTTATTTCATAGCGTAAGCTACCCCCAGACAGGAGCCTCCCAAATCAAAACCCCCACACCACTAATAGGGTCCGTGGGGGAAGTATTGGAGGTGCACCCTCATAGTCGTGTAAGCTCACTAAACGGTAAGGGTGGCACCCATCCTGCACGGTTAAGAAGAACTAGGCAGGCGGGAAAGCCTCGACCTGTTGTAAACAGCGGGGTTGACACCTGAAAACTCAGTTTTTATGCTTAAATCCTAGTAAACTTTACCGCAACTAAAGAATTCAAGCGGAATATTGTAGACTGGTATTTTTAAAGCGCCTTCCTACATATCTTTGAAGTTTACTCTAATTTCTTAGTTTGGAGAAGGATGAGCTGTGGAGCCCCAACCGCTTCTTCTGGTTTCTCTATTTTCGATTAGGCCTTGGATGTTCAAATCCCCCTGAACTAGGGCGTCGTTCCCATAAGCTTAGATGCCTCTAAGCTTAGAGGCATCACGTCTATAGAATAAGCCTCATCTGGAGGCTTTGTAGTATTTATGTTTCTATGGCTATCCTCTTTTCTGTCTTAAAGCCGGTCAACTCTAAGGAGTCCCATTCAACTTTTCGTTGAGCCACGGTTCTTTCAAGGGAGGATTTCTTTAATTAGGTCTTCCCTTTCAGGTGATGGTGTCCAGACCCTCATCTAGGTGGTTAATAGACTCAGTAAGCGACGGCCGCCGTCCCAAAACCCCAAGGTGCGAGGGGAGAGAAAGAGTTATGGTATACGAATCACCCATCCTCGGGCCACAAAAACCCTATCAAACCTTACTATAATTAGCATGTTATTTGTGGACGAGGCCGCATTAAAGCGGGTGAGGCGTGTTCTTCAATCCAACTCGAGCATCGCGTGCGGCTCACAGCCCACTAACCGTGGTCCGCTACCCAACGCTCTTATTCTTCCCACTTACAATAAGCTGAGAGCCTCACTCTATAGGACGAGGAGGAAGTCAGATAAGACTGACAAGCGTCAACCCAGTCTTTTGGGAAGTTATGAGTCAGCCAAACTTAAGATAGCGTATGGATGCTCTTATTATAGCCTGACGCTTGGATAAAGTGATGAGTGAGAGAAGGTCCAAGGCGGTGGTGTTGCTTTCTGGCGGTCTGGATTCAGCCGTGTGCCTATACTTAGCTAGGCGTTTGCATGAGGAGGTGGTTGGTTTGAGTTTCAACTATTATGGGAGGCGTTCGGTCGAACGTGCAGCCGCGGTTAAGCTGGCCGCGGCCGCGGGGGTGGAGCTTATTCAAATTGAAGTGGATTTTCTAAAGGAGGTGTCCGACGTTGTGGGTGCACCAGAACAACTCGGAAGTGTCACACAGGTTTACATTCCCGCTAGAAATATAATCTTTTATGGCATAGCGGCTCACTATGCAGAGAGGATTGGGGCTAACCGGATTTACGGTGGACATATCAAATCTGACGCGTTAAGGTTTCAAGATGCCTCCGAAGATTTTTTCGAAAAGTTAAACACCCTGCTTTCAAATCACCTTGTGAGCAAAGGTGTGCAGGTAACCACACCTTTAATTAGATTTGAAAAGCATGAGGTGGTCAGAATTGGCGGTGACCTCGGTGTTCCATTCGAGTTCACCTGGAGCTGTTATGGTGAGGGGCCTAAGCCATGCGGTGAATGTGATGCCTGCAAGGAGCGTAAGCAAGCCTTCATCAGGGCCGGGTTAGCCGACCCCCTGTATGGATAGACGGGCCCGGAGGGATTTGAACCCTCGACCAACGGCTCCGGAGGCCGCTGCCCTATCCAGGCTGGGCCACGGGCCCATCTGTATCTTGAGTGAGTAGGGTAGTATTCAGCTTTATCTAGACTCTCAGGGGAACTATTAGGCCACATGCTTACACAACTTCCTCATTTTTCCATAGAGTTTAACTATTGTCGCATACTAATATCTATTAAATTGGTTACGAGTTTAGAGGGACTTCAGAAGTCTGAGATTGAGTCTCAGGATGCTGAGCTCGAAGAGGAAGAGAAGGAGGGTGAGGAGGAGGAAGTAGCAGTATCGCTCAGGCTTCCAACTCCGTCTGAGCTCAGCGAATCAGTCCTGCTCACAGTCCTCTACGATGGCGCAGAGGGCAAAGCGGTTGCGATACTATATAACAAGGAGGACAAGAAGGTCTACGCTTGGTACGACAACACAAACCATCACCCATACCTGCTTACCGATATTCCAATAGACAAACTCAAATCTCTTCCACAGGTCGCTTCAAACAAGGGTATACTGGGTTTTGAGAGTGTGAACAAGTATCACCTATTAGACGACAAGCCAGTTAAGCTGACCAAGGTTCTCGGCAGGGACCCGCTTATCATAGGTGGTAGGTCCAATAGTTTAAGAGAGAAGCTCCCGGTCGCTTGGGAAGCCAAGATTAGATATGCTAACTGCTACATGTATGATAGGGGTTTCAGACCTGGCACTGTTTACAAAGTGAGTAATGGAAACCTTGTAGCCGTTAAACCAGAGTTCACAGAGGAGGCTTCCAAGATGGCCTCATCGATCTCTAAGGGGGGCGTCGATGTTGACGTGGTTGTGGACTGGATCAACATTCTCTCCGAGCCTGCCCCCGATTTTAGACGTGTTGCGGTAGATATTGAGGTTGAGACCGTGGAAGGCAGGATGCCCAACGTCATAGAAGCTTCCAACAGGCTTATAGCCGTGTCGTTCTGCGGCAGCGACGGCTTAAAGAAGGTTTTTGTGCTCATGCGTTCGGACGGTGAGCCAGGCGACGCCAACTCCCTTCCACAAGATTTAGATGTACAATTCTTCACAGATGAGGTGGAGATGCTAAAACAGACCTTCAACCTGATTTCATCCTACCCCATCGTTTTGTCCTTCAACGGGGATAACTTCGACTTCCGATACCTGAAGAACAGGGCCGAGAAGCTCGGTATACCCAAAAACCAGATACCCATAATACTAACCCAGAGGGAGGCTAGGCTGAGCACAGGTCTGCACCTTGACCTCTACCATTTCTTTAAAAACAAGGCAATACAGGTGTACGCGTTTGACGCCAAGTATAAGGAGTTCGGACTTGACAGTATAGCCTCCGCGCTTATGGGTAAGGGAAAAGTGGATCTGGGCGAAAAGTTCATTGATAACTTGACACCCTTCGAGTTAGCCAACTACTGTTTTAGGGATGCACAGCTCACATATGAGCTCACAGCCTACAATGATAATTTAGTGATGAAGCTGATCGTAATGCTCATGAGGGTTTCTAGGACGGGTATGGATGATTTGGTGCGTATAGGTGTGTCATCGTGGATTAAGAACCTAATGTACGCTATCCATAGGGAGAGAAACTATTTGATTCCTAACCCAGAGGACATTGCGCAGAGGAAAAACACCTCGTATACCCAGGCAACCATTAAGGGTAAAAAGTATAAGGGGGCTATAGTGATATCGCCTAAGGCTGGCGTATACTTCGACGTGGTGGTGCTCGACTTCGCATCGCTTTATCCCTCTATCCTTAAGGAGTACAATCTGAGCTATGAGACCGTGAGATGTCCTCACCCCGAGTGTAGGAATAATAAAGTTCCAGAAACCGAACACTGGGTTTGCACAAAGAGACGTGGAGTTGTCTCGGAGCTGGTAGGCCTCTTCAGAGACCTGCGTGTCTTGTGGTTTAAACCCAAGTCGAAGGATCCAACACTTTCGGGTATCTATCGTTCGTGGTATGACGTGGTTCAACGCGCCCTCAAGGTGTACGTTAACGCTTCTTATGGTGTGTATGGGGCTGAGACTTTCCCGTTCTACTGTCTACCAGTCGCGGAAAGCACTGCCGCCATCGCCAGATATGTTATAACTTCGACCATTAAGAAGGCTCAAGACTTGGATATGAGGGTTCTCTACGGTGACACCGATTCGCTTTTTGTGCTCAACCCACCTAAGCAAAAGATTGATGAGCTCATCGCTTGGGCGCGAGGAGACCTCAAGGTTGATTTGGAAATTGACAAAGAGTTTAGGTACGTAGCGTTTAGTGATAGGAAAAAGAATTACTTCGGTGTCAAGCAGGATGGGTCGGTTGAGATAAAAGGTCTGCTTGGAAAGAAGCGGAATACGCCCCCGTTTATTAAAAACACTTTCCAGCAGGCTCTAGAGGTGCTGAGCGAGGTCAAGTCGCCCGAGGATTTTGAAGAGGCCAAGAAGCGCGTGCAGACGCTACTTAAGGACGCCCAGACAACACTTAAAACAAGGAAATTCGATGTTAAGGAACTAGCTATCTCGGTCATGCTCAACAAAAACCCTGATAAATATGATAAGACCACACCACAACACATTAAGGCGGCTCGTATACTTATCGATAAGCTTGGAAGGGATATACGTGCGGGTGACATAATCCACTATGTCAAGACCTATGATGGCGTTTTGCCCATTGAGTTAGCGAAGCCCTCGGATATAGATACCGCCAAATATATTGAGCTTCTTAAGTCAACTTTTGAACAAGTGTTGGACGCACTCAACATAGACTTCGATGAAGCGATGGGCGAGAGGACGCTTGAATCATTCTTTACTGGGAGGTAGGCTCACTGAGCCTTCGCTGTAAGCTCAACCGACCAACTCTCGAGCTGGCTCTTTAACTCTTCGTTTATATAGGGCGCGATTATCACCACGGCTCGGTCTCTGAATTCGTTCTCTGACAAGTGTTCGATCTTATACGATATGACGTATATTGGCATGTTGAACACAACTTTGTCACCTTGGCGTGTAGGTGAAAATGGCTTCAATAACTCAAGAGTTTCCTTCGTCAAGGGCGCTGACACTTGGGCTTCGTTTTGGGTGGAGAAAACCATCAGGTCCGACTCCTTCGGGTTCCACTCCTTAACAGTCCCTATTAGCTCTTCTTTAACCGCTTCAACCACATCCTTTTGCTTCACCGACTCGTTTACTATGTTGCCATCCTTGCAGTGGATCACCAAACTGCTCAATTGTATCGTTTAGGCATCTGCTAAAGCTTTCTTAAGCATTTCTGTGGCGCTCTTAATATCTGGTTTACCTTCAACTGTGAGGGGTATCCTTGTGAACACGTGTTTCACTTTTTCCCCGTCTACAACGAAAACCTGTGGTATTTCAACTCCTCCGAAGTCATCCTTTTCTCCGTGCTCAACAAGGAAACCGTAATCCTCATTTCTGACTTCAAGCTCAACGCCAAGCTCGGCTGCTACACCTTTGCAGATGGGCTCGACGTACTTCTTAACATTATCCCAGTCGGCGGTGACCAGTAAAATCTTCTTCGACAATGTAACAGGAAAACATAAAACGGTTATTTTAGAGTTATCTCTGGGTAGGAGCCATGAAATCCTACAATCACAACTTAATCCGAGTTGATATACCAGCCAACAACCCTCCAGTGGATGTACATAATCCAAAATATTATGATGATGGCCTAATCTGAAGGCAAACCTTTATGCAATTTGTGCACTGGCTCTAACCATAAGGAGAGCACAGTGAGTGATCTCTAAAATACGTGTGCATGGATAATTTTTGGAAACACTTAAAGCGGTAGAATAGGTGTTATCCATGTGCGTGTGAGCGCTTCTGCACCAGGTAAAATTACTTTATTCGGAGAACACGCGGTGGTCTACGGTAAGCCCGCCATAGTTATGGCCATCAATAGGCGTATTAGGGTTGAACTCTCCAGGCGTAACGATGGCAGACTGGTAATAGATCTCCCTGATATTTCGGTAAAGGGCGTTAGGTTGACTGTTAACCTTGCGGGGGGAAGCTCTATGGAAGCGTTCGACGCGGGGAGCGCAGCCTCCTATGCACTCCAAGCCCTCAAGCTCGCATCAGAGAAATTTGGAGGAGACCTCGGCTTAGACGTCAAGATTGAATCAAGCATGCCTGTTGGCGCGGGGCTTGGTACCTCCGCAGCGTTGAGTGTAGCAACACTAGCAGCCTACGCAGCACTACAGGGTTTCGAGCCCACTAGAGACGCATTGGCCAAAATGGGGCGGGAGGTTGAGGTGGCCGTACAGGGGTCTTCGAGCGGCATGGATGCAGCAGCCGCCGCCTACGGGGGGGCAATACTTTATCGTCAAGCGGGGGGCGATGCGCGAATAGAGCGACTTTCATTTGGAGGGAAGATTATCCTCGCGGTAGGGTACACTGAGCGGGTTCTACCCACGTCTGAGAGTGTTAAACTAGTCTCCAAAATCTTCTCGAAGCATAACCCCACTATAGTAAGGGTGTTGGATGCTATTGGTGAACTTGTGTTAGAAGCAAGGAGAGCACTGGAGACGGGTGACATTAAGGGTGTAGGTGAGCTAATGGACATCAACCATGGCCTCCTCTACGCACTTGGTGTGTCGACTCCCCGCATTGAGCAGATAGTTCAGGTAGCTAGGGGTGCTGGTGCGCTTGGTTCGAAGCTAACGGGTGGGGGGATGGGCGGCTCAGTGGTTTGTATTTGCCCCGACAACAACACTCTTGAAAGCGTTGTATCCGCTATAAGGATAGCGGGTTACACAGCGTTCGGTGTGTCAGAGGATGGGTATGGTGTCATGCTCGAAGGAAAAAGCTGATTTTAACCTAAAACCGCTGGCGGGGAGGAGGCTTCAGTGGCTTTGGATTTAAACAGCTTTAAGCCCCTTCCTAGAAGCTTTTTCAGAAGGGATACACTACTAGTGGCAAAAGAGTTGCTTGGCCAACTACTTGTCAGGGTGCACGGTGGCTCAGATGTACTTGTGGGCAGAGTTGTTGAAGTTGAGGCCTATAAGGGATTAGAAGATCCAGCCAGCCACGCGTACAGGGGTAACAGGGGTAGGGCGAGTATCATGTTTGGAGATGTGGGTTATGCTTACGTGTACTTCACGTATGGTAACCATTTTTGCTTAAACGTTGTGGCCAAAGATGAACAAACAGCTGCTGGGGCGGTGCTCTTTCGAGCTCTCGAACCTTTGCGGGGCGTGGACATTATGATGAAAAATAGGGGTACAACAAGGCTGCTCGATTTGACGAGCGGTCCAGGTAAGCTCACCAAGGCTTTCGATATATCCCGCTCCTTCTACGGTGTTGACCTCACAAGTAAGGGTGACCTCTTCTTAGCGGAGGGATGGATCGGCAAGTATGAGTCCATATGCTCATCGCCACGAATAGGGATAACTTTAGCCAAAGAGAGGCCGTGGAGGTTCTACCTATGCGGTAATCCCTACGTATCTAGGTGAAAACGCTTTTTTATCCACTCTAAAGATATAGCTATGGCTTCGCGGCTCCTCATCTTTCGTGTGCATCATCTTGAGTGTGATGATAGAGTATTGGGTGAATACATAGAAAAACTCGCGGCCCACTGTGTTCACCCTCCCCCAATGGATGTTTTAAATTGCGTTATACGTTGTGTTTGAGTTTGTCAGCAAACTAAAATATGTGTTTGAATAAGTTTGTGTGTGCAGCTGAATGTTAGAATCAATCGCGACGCGGAGGTCTTGACTTACGATTTTAAAGAGATCTTCGAGGGTTTTGAGAAGGTTGAAGCTGTGCGAAGGATATTCGGTGACAAGACAGAAGAGGTTTTATCGCGGACAAAGGTTGTGCTATTCCCTAGAAAAGGCTACCTAGCTGTGGATGATGAGAACGGGTATATCCTTGTCAGCAAGCCCTACCTTAAGACCGCGGATGAGAGGTATATTTATCTTGACGTAATCCATGAATTGGTTCATGTGAGGCAGTTCCTTGAAGGGAAGAACCTCTTCGATGAGCGTTACAGCTACGTCGATAGGCCGACAGAAGTCGAAGCTTACAGGTTAACCGTAGAAGAAGCAAGGAGGATAGGGATGAACGATAAGCAGATAGCCGAATACCTGTACGTTGAGTGGATAACCCAGGAAGAATACCAGAGGCTGCTTCATACACTTGGAGTAAACATGGACGGTGTACGCAAATCGTCGGGTACGAGGAGACGTGGGGGATGGCTCCAGACAAAGTAGACATAAGCTGGTTGCTTTCCACGTTTAGACCACAATCCAACACACAGAAGATTGGTGGTGCTGTTTGAAAGTAAGCTTTGGGTACAGGGCTGCATCAGAAGAGCATCCGGCTGATGTTCTTTTACACAACTCTGTGATAGCGGAGAAAGTAGGCTTTGAATTCATAGTTACGAGCGACCACTTCCACCCATGGTTCCATACCGATGGCCACTCGAGTTTCGCGTTGAGTTGGCTTGGAGCTCTTGGTCAAGCTACAAGGATTGTGAGGATGGGGACGGGTGTCACCCCACCCATATTGAGGTATCATCCAGCCATAATAGCTCAGGCGTTTGGTACTCTTGGACGTCTCTACCCTGGGAGGGTCTTCGTAGCTGTGGGTACAGGTGAAGCTATGAATGAGGTGCCGCTCGGCTTCCCGTGGCCCGGGTTCGGAGAACGTTTTGAAAGACTACGTGAAGCAATAGAAATAATTAAGAAGTTGTGGTCTGAAGACTTCGTGACCTATACGGGTAAGTATTTCAGGCTTGCTAAAGCCAACCTGTACGATAAGCCAAACCCTCACCCGCCGATATATGTGGCGGGAATGGGTGAACACTCGGTTAGGCTTGCAGGCGAAGTGGCCGATGGGTATATGGGTGTTCCGGCCCCTAGAGAGAAGTATACCGAAATATTCAATATCCTCAGAGAGGCGTGCTCCGCAAATGGTAGGGAGTTCGACGCTATGCCTAGAATGGTTGAGGTCTTCGTGAGCTATGACCAGGATTATGACAAGGCTTTGAGCTGGGTTTCGAAATGGAGGACTGTGCTTATACCCAATGTTTTAGCGTCCGAGATCTATGACCCCAGGGAGCTGGAGGAGAAGGCTAAGAACATCGATGTGAAGCAGCTTACAACATATCAAGTGAATGTATGCACTAGTGTTGAAGAGGTAATTAAGGCAGCTGAGAAGTACATAGGCTACGGGTTTAACGAAATACAGCTTCACAGCTGCTCGCCTGATGAGACGAGATTCTTGGATGACTTTGGGTCGAAGGGCCTACAATACCTAAAACAGCAATACGGAAAACCATGACCAACTGCACAGGCTTTCTACACCCAACCAACCCCAACAAAGCTTAAACGCCAACTCAACAATTTATTAAGTGGGTAATTTGAGAGATCCCCTTCCCCCAGGTCAGTTCTACTCAAAAAAGTGGGTTCTTTACTCTGCTTTCGGAGAACCCAAGGTGGACTTAGCTACGTGGAGGTTGAGTTTCTCAGGGCTTGTGGATAAATCCTATTCACTGACCTATGATGAGTTGCTTGGTCTAAGTAAAATCAAGTATGTGAGGGATTTTCACTGTGTTACCAAGTGGAGTATTAAAGACGTAGAGTGGGAGGGTGCTCCGCTCGGCGATTTGATTAGGAGAGCTAGTCCCAGACCTCAGGTGGAATGGGCCTTATTCGTGTGTGCGGATGGCTACACCACACCTGTGCCGCTTGAAGACGCGGTGTCGAATGACTCCATAGTGGCTGTTAAGATGAATGGTAAGCCGATCCCAAAGGAGCAGGGTTTCCCAGCTAGACCCTTCATACCCCACCTTTATGGGTGGAAGAGTGCTAAATGGTTGACCGAGGTACGCCTAATTGAGGAGTATGTTGACGGCTACTGGGAAATGTACGGCTACCATGAGCGTGGACGCGTATACGAGGAAGAGCGGTATAAGGGGGACGGATGGAAAAAGATAAAGAAAGGTGTGCGGGGAACCCTTAGCGCCGAACGGGTTTAAACCCTTACCTGCTGTTTACCCTTCTTCATGATACCTCTGAGCACATAGTGCAGTATTCCGCCGTGTTTATAGTACTCTACTTCTACGGGCGAATCAAGGCGAACTTTAACACTGAATGAGAAACTCTTGCCGTCCCTCCTAGTCACCTTAACGCTCAGAGTTTGACTAGGCATGAGGTTATCGGGCACCACTATGTCCAGCTTCTCGGAGCCATCTAGGCCAAGGCTCTGCGCGTTCTCACCCTCTATGAACTGTAGTGGTAGGATACCCATCCCAACAAGGTTGCTCCTATGTATCCTCTCATAGCTCTCGGCAATTATTGCTTTTACCCCAAGTAGCGCTGGACCTTTAGCCGCCCAATCTCGGGAGCTACCTGCACCATACTCTTTACCTGCAAGGATTACAAGGGGCACACCCTCAGATCTGTACTTCATAGCCGCCTCATAAACACTCATGACTGCGCCATCAGGGTAGTGCACGGTATAGCCTCCTTCCTTATTGGGAACCATTTTATTCTTGACACCCTTGTTGTCGAATGTTCCCCTCATCATAACCTCATGGTTACCCCTCCTTGAACCATATGAGTTAAAGTCTGGTGGTTGTACGCCGTTCTCAATCAGATACTTTCCAGCGGGTGAGTCCTTGGCTATTGAGCCAGCGGGTGAAATATGGTCTGTTGTGACAGCGTCGCCCAAGATGAGTAGAACCCTAGCACCACTTATATTCCTTCCAAGTCGTGGTTCAGTCGTCTTAAAATCTTCGAAGAAAGGCGGCAACCGAATATACGTGCTCTTAGGGTCCCACAGGTAGAGTTCTCCGCTGGGAGCGTCAAGCTGATCCCATTCGGGAACCATACCTTCAAAGTTGGAGTACCTTTCACGATACATGTCTGGGTCTATGGTCGCCCTAATGATCTCCCTAATCTCCTCCTCTGAAGGCCATATATCCTTAAGATAGACGGGGCCGTTCTTACCGTTCCCTATTGGCTCCCTACTTAAATCCTTAATCACTGTTCCAGCCAGTGCGTAGGCTACGACTAGGGGTGGTGACATTAGATAGTTGGCTCTAACACTCCTGTGGATCCTCATCTCAAAGTTCCTGTTACCCGATAGCACGCTGCTAACCACGAGCTTGTTGTCCTGGATAGCTCTCTCAACTGGTTCAGGAAGTGGGCCGCTGTTACCTATGCAGGTTGTGCACCCGTAACCCACAAGGTTGAATCCGAGTCTCTCCAAATAGCTCATCAGTCCACTCTTCACTAAATAGTCCGTAACAACCCTAGAGCCAGGTGCGAAACTCGTCTTCACATATGGTGGCACACGGAGCCCAGCCTCGTACGCCTTCCTAGCCAGTAATCCGGCTCCAACCATGAGTGATGGGTTACTTGTGTTCGTGCAGCTCGTTATGGCGGATATGACCACGTCGCCGTCGCCTAGCTCAACGGGTTGATCGTTCAGGTAAATCTTAACCCTCTTCTTAGCTGAGCCCTGCGCACCGCGTTGTGGGTTCACTTGCTCCACGAGTTTGTCTATACTTGAAGGAACTTCAGAAAACCTCAGATTCTGCCATGGTAGAGCTGGACCCGCAAGTGTAGGCTCCACCGTTGATAGATCCACCTCTATCTTCTCAGAGTAATCGAGCTCGCCATCCGAGGGCACACCGAACATCCCCTGAGCTTTCAAGTAGGCTTCAACTAGCCTAACATGCTCCTCTGCCCTACCCGTGAGTCTAAGGTAGTTGAGTGTTTCCCCGTCAACTGGGAAGAGTGCAGCCGTAGCCCCATACTCTGGGCACATATTCGACACCGTAGCCCTGTCTGGGATAGAGAGGTATTTGACGCCTTCCCCATAGAACTCCACTATCTTACCCACCACACCGTGCTCCCTTAGGATCTCGGTGAGTGTGAGAACCAAGTCTGTGGCCGTCACCCCAGTTCGCAGTTTACCTTTAAGGTTGACACCCACAACCTTAGGTGTGAGGAATGTTACAGGCTGGCCTAGCATCGCCGCTTCGGCTTCGATACCCCCAACCCCCCAACCCAGCACACCTAATCCGTTAATCATGGTTGTATGGGAGTCTGTGCCAACAAGTGTGTCAAAGTATGCTAGCTTACCGTTGCCGGTGACCTCAGATGTAACCACGGTGGCTAGGTACTCTAAGTTAACTTGGTGTATAATCCCAACACCCGGTGGGAAGAGTCTGAATTTTGAGAATGACTTCTGAGCCCACTTGAGGAATCGGTAGCGTTCGGCGTTTCTCTCAAGCTCCTTCTCAAGATTACGTTTTAAGGCGTCTGGCACAGCGTAGTAGTCCACTTGTATTGAGTGGTCCACGACGAGGTCCACGGGGACAATAGGGTTTATGAGTTTGGGGTCAATCCCAGCGTCGTGGAGAGCCTGCCTCATCGCTGCGAGGTCAACTATGGCGGGCACACCAGTGAAATCCTGCATTATCACCCTCGCAACCCTGAAGGGCACCTCACGTTCAGCTGGCTCCGCGGGATTCCACTGCGCTAAAGCCTTAACATCATCCCAGCTCACCGCCACACCGTCACAGTTTCTGACGAGAGACTCAAGCATTATTCTGATGCTGAGTGGTAGCCTTGAAATCTTGCCCAACCCCGCTTCTTCGAGCGCTGGCAAGGAGTAGTAATCATACTTTTCACCCCCAACCATGAAGCTTCTAGTAGTACTAGAGGAACCAAAGGTTTTGCTCACGCTAGAACACCCCACACCCATCTGGAGGCGATTTTTCGGCTCAGGAGAAAGTTATTCATGCGCACCATCACGATTATTCCACATTTACGATTTATAAATTCGTCGCGGAAAAGAATTTCAAAAGATACTTTAATTAGCTGAATTGGCGTTACGGAATTATCTAATTTGTTTGGTACTCAAAACGGTGTCCGTTGTATCACCGTTTTGATTGTCTATGGAGAGCCGTTATCCAGACACCGCTGCGCACAACGCAGGGTCATTTGTCTATCGACCAGTGCAAACGTTTAAGGCGCTATCAAAGTTAAAGGACTGGATAATCTTGACTGTATCCCGTTGACTCTTGACGTTTGTGCAGTGTATGCATAGATCCATGGGTTTCAGTATTGGTGTGCCGCACTGTGAGCAAAAGCCGCAGAGGTCTGGATTGACTTTTCCACCCCGAAATTTCTCAAGATAATTCTTTACTGATTCTTCTTGGTTCTCCTCTATAGAGCCTGGACGTATGGTTCTCACTGCTCTAATCGCATCCTCCGCACTTAAGCCGAACAGGGCGCCGATGAAACAGGCTGAAATCGTACCTGTCCTGCCCAGTCCAGCATAGCAATGTATCATTACAGACCTCTTCTGGGTTAGCAGATATCTGTGCAGAAAGTTAACCGCCTCCTCGATCTTGGGTAGGCTCGGAGGCTCAAAGTCGTTCAAGGCTAATTCTTTAAATCTTAAACCCAGCTTTTTACACCAATCTCGTTCTTCAGGATGTGAATCGAAGCTTAACACCACGCTCACACCTATCTTTCTAGCTTCAAAGAGGTCATCTAGTGATTGAGGCTGAGAGGAGGCGAGAAGACGCCCTTTGAGTAGCCAATCCGCATATAAAGTCATTATCGGGTCACATAGCTATATACGTGAAAATTCACAATAAGCCTTACTTTGTAAGCTTCACTTTGACATTAAAACACTACTTGTAAATGTGCATCCCATGTATTTCCTGAGAAGTTGGTTGACTCCTACAGTTCAATCTTGGTGTTTGCTGAGTGTGGCTATATGGAGAACGTGTGTTACGGGGCAAGTGCTATAATCATCATATTATGGCTAACGCCCTGGCGGGCCCGCCGTCGCCGTCCGTCACCCTTATGGGTAAACATATGAAGTAGGCCTTTTTCGAAACCACCTCAACCAGCCTGTTCGAGAGATTCTCCACTATTATGACACCCGAGCCGAGAAGCACCCTGTGCACTTCTGAGTCGCCCACGGTAGGTGAGTCTATACCGACACACTTGTAACCGGCCTCAACTAGGTCTTCTGCGAATCGCTTGCTAAGCGTTGGGAAAACACCCCTTTGCGTTCGCTTATGCACCCCATAATAAGAGGTGTAAATGAGTAGTACATCCTCACCTCCACGGGTTATATCCGCGTTGGTGACAACCATTTCATTAGAGAGTGAACCAGAAACATCTATTGTCTTAGCGTATCCACACGCCGCGAGCGGATGGAGCATATCAATCGTTTTTCCCTCAGCGATAAAGTGGGCTGGCGCATCAATATGTGTCCCGCTATGTGTGCCCAGCGCCAGCCTTTTAAGGGACACACCGTCAACAGATACGTGCCTGTACTGCTCCACTGATGGTTGGGGGTCACCTGGATAATAGGGCATACCCGTGTAAATATCGAGTGAAAGGTCAACCACTGTTGGGTTCTTTAAATTCAGCAATCCGTTTCCTTCTTATTGGTGCAAGGATTAAATTTATGTTCATCGGTATCCCACGGGTTTGAATATGAGTGGAAGGAATGGTGGGAGGCTTGTTGCGTACACAGTTTTGGTTTTAGCGGTATTATTGGTGTCGGGCATAGTGCTCTACTACGCTCTCTCAATTCTCCGCTTGATTCCCATTAACTTCGCAACCTACGTAAAGGTTCTTATAACCGGGCTTGTGGGTTACGTCGCAATATACGTGGTTGGAAGGGAGCTTCGACGGCTTCTACACACGAATCTGGGACCTCAGAGAGCTTACCCCATCTTCTTCCTTTTCAGGGTTGCTTCATACTTGCTCCTTATAGCACTTATGCTTGCAGTGGCGGGCGTTAACCCAACAGCTCTACTTGCGGGTGGTACATTTGCGGGTCTGGTTGTGGGGTTGGCTGGGCAAACAGTCCTATCGAATCTTTTTGCTGGCTTACTTATCGTGTTCGCCAAGCCATTCTCCGTTGGGGATAGGGTGACCGCCTTCGGTTGGCAGTATGGTATGTCCTTCCCATTCTATTCACCAAAGTTCTACTCTGAGGACAGGCTGATACCCAGCCTTACAGGCAAGATCGTGGATGTGACAATGAACTATACCACAATACTCCTTGATGAAGGGGTAGAGGTTAAGATACCCAACAACGTTGTCATAACCATGGGCTTCATTATCCAAGAAGTCGAAAGTCGCTGGGTAAGGGTGAGGTACGAGTTACCCGTGAGCCTAGAGGATAGGCTGGATGATGTTCTGAGCTCGATTCAGAAGGAGGTTCAGAAGAATGAGTGGGTTGTTCACCCCGAGGACGTCAGGGTCAACGTTGAAGCGATAACACAGAGCTCCATACTCATCGTGATTGACGCCCCCTGTAAGGGAGCCTTTGAGGACGCGCCGAGAAGTTCAATCTTAAGGTCGATTTCCAAGGTCAAAAAGGGTCTCGACCACTCAGGGTAGGGCTACTTTGATTCTATAATTTATAGGTAGCCTGTCGGTGTGTTGAGTTGTGTTACGTGTAGTCGTACTCGTTAAGGTTGTACCCAATATCTCGCAGCTCAGGTTTGACCCTGTAAAGAAAACCTTGATCCGTGAGGGGGTAAAGAACGTTCTAAACCCCCACGATGAGCGTGCGATAGAGGAAGCCTTACGCATAAAGGAGAAGCGCGGCGCCACTGTTAGTGTGGTGTCTATGGGTCCACCCCAAGTTGAGGAGGTGTTAAAGGAGGCCTACGCCTTCGGGGTTGATAATGTGTACTTGCTGACTGATAGGGCCTTCGGTGGGGCGGATACACTTGCAACATCAACCGCGTTGTCGCTCATGTGCCAGAAACTGGGCTACGACCTTGTGCTTGGTGGAAAATATAGTGTGGATGCCGAGACCTCCCAACTCATCCCAGAAGTTTCCCAGCTACTTGGGACAACACTTCTCACTAATATAACAAAACTGGATTTCGTTTCTGAGTCAACCCTGCTGGTCGAGCGCGAACATGAGGATGGTTACGAAACATTCGAGTTAGGGCTTCCAGCGTCGCTAAGTGTAAGTGAGAAAATAAATCGACCCAGGATACCCAGACCACAAGATAGAGAGCTCGCAAAGCAGAGAAGTGTTGTGCGTGTTGGCGCAAACGAGCTGTCAATGGACCTTTCAATCTTTGGTTCAGCGGGTTCACCCACGAGCGTGAGGGCTGTCTACGACTCCTCCTATACAAGGAAGCCGATCATTTTCGATGCGACGACTAATCCTGAAAAAACGATTAGCGAAGCCCTAGCAGCACTGGAGCAAGCCCTAAGGGAGAAACCTGTGCTCACAGAGCAGCAGACCGAGGTGCACGGTGATCCGTCTAAAAGGGTTTGGAGCGTTTTCCTGCGGGGTGAAGCAGAGCTTCAGACAGCTAAGGAGGTGCTTAGCAGGTTGAGCCAGCTTGGGTACACGGCTGAAGCGGTGTTTGCAGGAGAAGCATCAGACGACCAGATGCACTCAGCGTGCAAACATGGGGCTAAAAACTTACTCTTGATACCCATCAGGGATAACCCTTGGTCATCTAAGGGGATGGCCGAGGGAATAGTGCAGGCGATAAGAAGGGAGGAACCATACGCGGTGTTCTTCCCCTCCACTGTAAGAGGTAGGGAGGTGGCTGGGCGTGTGGCGGCGGCGCTCAGGCTGGGCCTGACGGGTGACGCCATCGACCTAAAACCCACGCCGCAAGGTGATATAGTGCAGGTGAAGCCAGCCTTCGGCGGAAACATAATGGCTGAGATAATATCGAGAACAATCCCACAGCTCGCAACCGTGCGACCCGGTGTGTTCGAAGCCAAAGAATTAAGTGGTGGGGAATGCCCAACGAAGTGGTTAGATTATAATCCAGATACGTCTGAGGCGATAAGGTTCATCGGTTCTAAACCCATAGAATACACTTCAGACCTATACCACGCCAGGTTTGTTGTTTGCGCAGGCTACGGTGTGGGCTCACCCGAAGGCTTCAAAGCTGTTTCAGAGTTCGCTAAGTGGGTTAAAGCCTCAGTGGGTGCCACCAGGAAAATAGTGGATTTAGGCTGGGCTCCCCCACAGCTGCAGATTGGTCTCACAGGTAAATCCATAAACCCAGACCTCTACGTGGCTGTGGGCGTCTCAGGAGCCACGAACCACATGGTTGGGGTAAGAAGAGCGAGGGTTATACTCGCCGTGAATAAGGATCCACGCGCAACAATCTTCTCTTCCTGCGATGTCGGCATAGTGGCCGACTATAAGATTGCCCTAAGCCATCTTAGGGAAGGTCTCAGAAAGATAGGTCAATCTCTCAACCCAGAATAAACAGGTGGGTTACGTGGAGTATAAACAGTTCGCTAAGAGCGGTGTTCGTGTGTCAGCTGTGGGTATGGGTACATACTACGATCCTCTATGGATAGCCATCGCCTATCTGGGCTGGAGGCGTGGAGCGCAGACTAAGATAAGAGCCATAAGAAGCGGGCTTGAGCTGGGAATAAACTTGGTTGACACGGCTGAAATCTACCAGTCAGAGCCGCTGGTCGCCAAAGCCGTAGCTGGGCTAAGAAGAGAGGATGTGTTTTTGGCAACTAAGGTGTGGTCCAACCACTTGAGGCGTGATAAACTCATCAAGAGTTTGGAGGCGAGTATGAGAAGGCTTGGCGTAAGCTATGTAGATCTATACCAGATCCACTTTCCGAACCCACGTGTACCAATCGCTGAAACAATGGGTGCAATGGAGGAGATGGTGGACAAGGGTAAAATAAGATTCATCGGTGTGAGCAACTTTAGCTTAGAGCAGATGGTGGAGGCCCAACACTCGCTTAAAAAGTATGAGCTAAGCTCAACCCAGATGGAGTACAGCTTGGCGAACAGGTCTATTGAAAAGGATATTCTACCCTATTGTGAGAAGAATGGTATAGCAGTGTTGGCGTATTTCCCGCTGGCCCATGGTAGGCTTGCATCAGACGCTGAGCTATCCAGAATAGGAGCCAAGTATGGTAAAACACCCTCACAGGTGGCGTTAAACATCTTAGCATCCAAGCCGAACGTTTTCCCAATACCCAGAGCATCAAGGGTGGAGCACGTCAAACTCAACGCCGAAAGCGTTGGGTGGAGGATCTCAGACGAGGACAAAGCCAAGATAGAAGCGCTCTTCGCTGGCTGAAATCACCCTGTAACACCCCTCTTTTTTAAAACCCCAAGTATTCTCCCCCAGTCGAGCTCGTATAGAATAACACCCAACACGAGGAAGAACACTGATAATAACACGCTGAGTTCAACGCTTGTTATACCCAACACCCTTAGGTAGTCAGCAACCCTGATGATTCCTAGAAGCTCAAGCGATATCTCAAAGGCGCTCTTAGCTATCTTAGCGCTTATCGTGACTGCTAACATCTCGTGGAGTCTGGCACGGTTTGCTCCAGCTCCTATATATAGGTAGTCATCGAGTGGAAGGATGGGTATAAATGCCGTTATGAAAAGGGAGAGTAGGAAGGATTTTGTGTTCACCCATTTAGAAAGCAGGCTAACATTCCTGTTTCTTCTAAGTCTTCCACCGAAGCCGAGGGCGCCGTAGTAGATTAGTGCTTTGGCGAGCGCCGCGCCTATGCCGGTTATGACCACAACGAGTGTGAAGCTTACTGGGTTCACACCGTAAATAAGTAGGAAAGTTGTGGATAGGAGGGTGTATGATACCCCGAAGAAGGGTGTGGCGTTTGAAGCGAAGGTTATAATGAAGATGAACAGAAGCTCTGTGAGGGTGTTGTCTACGTTCAGGTTAAACACCACGCTAAAACCCTTATTGGTGGAATTAAGCGTTGTCTTTTACACCCAATATTCAGTGAGGATTAAAACGGTGAGGTTGATAGGCATTGCTATAATAGAGGTTTTCTATTTTGGTAAATTTACTTGCTCTACCAAGCTCCTATTGAGTGAAGTTTGGGAAACTTCTACTGTTTATGGCTGAAGGGGTGTAGGTGCTAATCCAAGCAGAGAGCTTTTCAAGCGGTGCTAGAGTGTTTGGGTACTAGAGGGCGAGTGAGAAGTGCTTGCCGGCTTAGGATTGAAAGTAGCGCGCTTAGATGGCGTTGCTAGTTAGCCCATGCTGTCGAAGTGTTTGGGCTCGAGATTAATCCCTGAGGGGAGTGGCAGATCTTTACGTCCCGTACAGAGTAGCAGGTGTACGCCACATTGAGGGAATTGGACTTCGTCTTTCACCACTATTAGTCGCTAAAAGCTTGTTTACTATATCCTCAGATTCCGCGAGGGGTGTTTTCGCTAACCATAAACCACGCACTAAAGGGTAAACTTACTCTTCCTCCTCTTCCTCCTCCCTATGATACCTAAGGGAGAATATGATTCGATCCCATAGGTCCGAGAGGAAC
>Ga0070737_10001873_pt1 | contig 27757 bp, 28 predicted proteins | sample Coa_R1_10_FD_66438 | JGI IMG/M metagenome (GOLD analysis project Ga0070737, IMG submission 66438) | Surface soil microbial communities from Centralia Pennsylvania, which are recovering from an underground coalmine fire - Coalmine... | ecosystem: Environmental > Terrestrial > Soil > Unclassified... | reverse complement strand
TCGGCGCGTCGCCGCTCAGCGGCCTAGGAGCGTCACGGTGCGCGTCTGGCTGCCGAAGCGGCGCGCGCTCTCCAGGTCGTCGAACCAGACGTCGATGACCAGGCCTTGCACGGCGGCGCCGGTGTCTTCTGCCACGAACACGGTGCCCTCGAAGCCCTCGATGAGCAGGCGCGTGCCCAGGGGGATGACGCGCGGGTCGACCGCGACGGTACCCCAGCGTGGCGTGGTGCCGCTGCTCGTGCGCGGCGTGTTGGCGGCGGGCACATGGTAGCCGACGACCTGCATGCGCAGGGTGGTGGCAGGTCCGGTGGTGGCCGCCGCCGAGAGCGGGGCGAGCGTGGCCTGGCCGGAGACGTCGCGCAGGTAGCGCGCGGCGGCCCAGCCCACCCGCTCGCCGGCGCGCACCTGATACCACTGCTCGCCATCGGCGGCGCGTGGTCCGTCGAGCACCTGCACGCGCGTGCCCTCCGCCAGCAGGACCACCGGGCTGGCGCTCAGGCCAGGCGCCTGGCGCAAGCGTAGCCCGTCGCCGTCGGTGCCGGTCACGATGGCGCTGCCGCCCGCCGGCAGCTCGTCGGCGTGCAACACGCCCGGCGCTGCGGCGAGGGCGAGCGCGACGAGCAGCCCAGCCAATCCCCAGCCGCGGAGGCGCGCCAGCGCGCGACGCGCCACTGGGGCGGGCGCTAGCCGGCCGTGGCGGGGCCGGGGAGGTTCTCGCTGCAACCCTGTTCTCCTGTGTTCGCTGGTGGCGCGCGGCGCCATCGCCTCGCCGGCGAACCCCGCCACTATACGGCGGGCCCGCCAGTGTGTCAAACGCGGCGCGCCTCCCCGCGCGGGCCCATTCCAACATAACGCGCGGTCGGCGACTAGGCACCCGCTCGCGGGTCACGATTCCGTAATGCCGATCGGCGGAACGATTGTCGCTAACGCCGGCGGCGCGGAGATGCACGAGGTGTAAACCGAGGTCAAAGATGCATCACAAACCAAAGCGCGGCCGGCAGCGGAGCGAATTACTACAAGAGGCGCTTCGCGGTCCAGCGAGTAGGAGACATCAGGGGGGCGGCTGGGTTTCGGCGTGGACCCAAGCCAGGTAGGGTGGCCATCCCGCGACGAGCGGCAGGCTGATGATCTCCGGCACGGTGTAGCTGTGCAGGGCGCGCACACGCGCAGCCAGCGCGTCCAGGCGGGTGCGGACGGTCTTGACGATCAGCAGCACCTCATCGGCCTCCTCGATCTGGCCTTGCCAGCGGTAGGTCGACTGCACCGGCAGGCGGTTGACGCACGCGGCCAGCCGCTCCTCGACTAGCGCGCGGGCGAGCCGCCCGGCTTCCTGGGGCGTGGGGACCGTGATGTAGACGACGACAGCTTCCTCGGCGGGCTGCATTCTGCCTTCCTCCTGGCCGCAGCGGCCTCGGTGCGGCCCGGCGCACACTATACCAGGCCGTGGGGCAGAGAGCCTCTTCCCTTGCCGCGCGGCGAGCGCCTACTATGTGAGCGTAGTCGGTGGCCCCTGGATGGATACCGCGGCCCACGTTGCGCGGCCGTGGAGCGCTAGCTATAACCCGCCACTGCTGCCGGTGTTGTCGCGGTCGTGGGGAGCTGCTGTTAGCTGGCCAGGGAGGACCAGGAGGCATCGCCATGGCGGGCTCGCCGGTCGAGGAGATCAAGGCGCGGCTCGACCTGGTCGACGTCGTGGGCCACAGCGTGCCCCTGAAGCGAGCGGGCAGCAGCTACAAGGGGCTCTGCCCCTTCCACGCCGAGAAGACCCCCTCGTTCCACGTGTTTCCCGAGACGCAGACCTGGAAGTGCTTCGGCTGCGGGGCGGGGGGCGATGTGTTCACGTTCGTCATGCAGCGCGATGGCGTCGAGTTCGCCGAGGCCCTACGGGCGCTGGCCGCCCGCGCGGGTATCACGCTCGAGGGGCCGCGCGATGCCGCGCGCGAGCAGGCGGACGAGCGCTTGCGCCAGGCTAACGAGGCGGCGGCGCTGTACTACCACGCGCTGCTGATGCAGCACGCGGCGGGGGCCGCGGCGCGCCGCTATCTGGACGGCCGCGGCATCGCCGAGGAGACGCGCGCGCGGTTCCTGCTGGGCTATGCCCCCGAGGGGCCCGCCGCGTTGGTGCGCCATCTGCTGGCGCAGGGGTTTCAGCCCGAGGAGATCGTGGCCGCTGGGCTGGCGGTGGAGCGCGAGGAGCGCGCGGGCGCAGGGCCGCCGCCGCTGCGCGATCGATTCCGGCAGCGTCTGATGTTCCCCATCCGCGATGCGCAGGGCCGCACGATCGGCTTCGGGGGGCGGACGCTGCAGCCCGACGGGGTGCCGAAGTACCTCAACTCGCCCCAGACTCCGTTGTTCGAGAAGGGGGCGCATCTGTACGCGCTCGACCTGGCGCGCGAGGCGATCCGCGCGACGCGCCAGGCGGTGATCGTCGAGGGCTACGTCGATGCGGTGACGGCGCACCAGGCCGGGTTCCGCAATGTGGTGGCCGCGCTGGGCACCGCGCTCAGCCCGCGCCAGCTCGCGGCGCTCGGCCGGCTGGCGGACGATATCGTATTCGCGTTGGACCCGGACGCGGCGGGCCAGCAGGCCACGCTGCGCAGCTTGGTGGTGGCGCGGCAGGCGCTGGCCACCGCGGTGCCGGTGCCGGCGCTCGGCGGGGGGCGCGCGGCCGAGCGCACCGCGCGCTATCGTACCGCGGCGGCGGCCACACTGCGCGTGGCACAGCTGCCCGCCGGGCAGGACCCGGACGAGTTGATCCGGGCCGATGCCGCGCGCTGGCAGGCGCTGATCGCCAGCGCGCCGCCAGTGTTGGACTTTCTGCTGGCCCAAGTGCCGCGGCAGTACGACCTGCGCACGGCGCAAGGCCAGCGGCAGGCGGTGGAGGCGGTGGTGCCCACGCTGCGGGAGGTGGCCGATGCGGTGGAACGGGCGCACTACGCGCAGCGCCTGGCCGCCGTGGTCGGGCTGCCGGAGCGCGTGATCGAGGAGCTGGCGCGGCCGCCGACGCGCGTGGCACAGGGGCCGGTGTCGGCGCCAGCGCCCGTGGCGCGGCCCGATCGGCTGGAGGAGTACGCGCTGGCGCTGATCGCGCTCGGTGCGCCCGTGGGCAGCCTTGCCGAGGCCGATCTGGCACGTCCGGAGTGCCGCGCCTTGTTGGCGTGGCTGCGAGCGGGCGGTGCGGCCGCTGGGGGGGAGCCCCCTGCAGCTTTGACCGCGGCGTGGGCGCGCGTGCAAGAGCTGGTGGCGGAGAACCGCCAGCTCACGCCTGCGCAGTTGCGGGAGGAACTTGACAACACGGCGTTGGAATTGCGAAAACGCCGCGTAGCACGTGAGTGGCAGGAGATCGAGAGCCTCGTCCGCAGCAGCCCCGAGGGCGCCCCGCCCGAGCTGGCCGCCCGGTTGGCCGACCTGGCGGCGCAGCGGCGCGAGCTGGAGCGGGCGCAGGCCGCGCGCGGACGGGTAGTGGCAACCACCTGGCGGTCTTTGGCAGCCAAGGAGGTACGGGGTGATTCCTGAGCCGATGCCCGCTCCCGACTCGTCCAACGACCTCCTGCACCGCCTGCCTGCCCCTGTAGGCTCGTCCCACGATGCGCTAGTGCCCGCGGCGGAGGGCGGGCGCACGGGCGAAGGCAGCACGGCGGCCGGTGAGGCCGAGCCGGCGCTGTCGGCCGGCGATCGCCTGAGCCCCCCACGACCGCGCGGTGGCCCGCTGGTCGATGGGGAGCCGGGGGCGGACGCCCCCGCGAGGTTCGGCGCCGACGACGCTGTGGCCGACCCGGGCGAGCTCGACGCCCTCGACGAGTCCGCGGGCCTCAATGGGCTGGGCGCGGGCGTCGAGTTAGGGCTGGACGCCGCCGACCTGGCCGAGCCCGAGGTGTTATTGCCGGTCGGCAGCCTCGGTCCATTACGTGCCTATCCGGCCTCGCGCTACGACGCCGAGCCCTCCGCGAGCGAGTTGGACCAACTGGAGGCCGAGGACGCGCGGGACGACGGGCGGGATCTAGAAGGGCTCGAAGACCACGTCCGCATGTACCTGCGCGAGATCGGGCTGGTGCGGCTGCTCAGCTCCGAGGGTGAGAAGCAGCTCGCGCGGGCCATGGAGGAGGGCCGCTATCTCGACGCCCTGCAGGCGACGCTAGCCCGCGAGCGGGCGCGGGCGGTGGACGCGATCGAGCTGTTGGCCCGCGCCTACGAGCGCTGGTACGCCCGGTACGCCTATATCGCCCGGCTATACCCGCCCCAGGAGCCGAGCGTGGCGGCGATCCTGCAGCAGTACCAGGAGCTGGGGCAGCTAGCCGACCTGCCCGAGGAACGCGCGGCCGCGGCGGGCCAGCAGATGGGGGTCGCCGCCGAAGAGGCGCGCCGGACGCTGTTCGAGCTGTCGGTGCTCTGCCGGCTGCTGCCCGAAGAGATCCGTGTGCTGGCGGCGGAGCACGTGCTGGCGACGGGCCAGCCGGTCGCGCCGGAGGTGGTGGAGGCGTGGCTGGCGGCGCATGCCGAGGCCGCCGAGGCGCACTGTCGGGCCAAGCGCGAGGCCGCGGAGGCGGCGCGCGTGGGGCTCACGGAGGCGAACCTGCGCCTGGTGGTCAGCGTGGCCAAGAAGTACATCGGGCGCGGCATGTCGCTGCTAGACCTGGTGCAAGAAGGCAACATCGGGCTGATCCGCGCGGTCGAGAAGTTCGAGTTTCGCAAGGGGTACAAGTTCAGCACCTACGCCACGTGGTGGATCCGCCAGGCGATCACGCGGGCGATCGCCGACCAGGCGCGTACCATCCGCATCCCGGTGCACATGGTGGAGACGATCAACAAGCTGAGCCGGCGCTACCGGCAACTGTTGCAGGAGAAGGGGCGCGAGCCGACCAGCGAGGAGATCGCCCGCGAGATGGATATGTCGCCGGAGAAGGTGCGCGAGATCCAGAAAGTGTCGCAGGAGCCGGTGTCGTTAGAGACGCCGATCGGCGAGGAGGAGGACAGCCACCTCGGGGACTTCATCGAGGACCACGCGGCGCCCGCGCCCGCGGAGGTCGCCTCGTTCCAGATGCTCAAGGAGCAGGTGGAGGAGGTGCTCGACTCGCTGTCGGGCCGCGAGCGGCGCGTGCTCCAGCTCCGCTTCGGGCTCGATGATGGGCGCCAGCGCACGCTGGAAGAGGTCGGCCACGAGTTCGGCGTCACGCGCGAGCGCATTCGGCAGATCGAAGCGAAGGCGCTGCGCAAGCTCCGCCACCCGCTGCGCAGCAAGAAGCTGCGCGATTATCTGGACTAGAGCCTTTCCGCTTGTGGCCCTCGCCTGTGGCTGCCCTGCGCGGCGAGCCCACCCCGCGGGGTGGTGCAGAACGCCGCCGGGCGCCCGGCCCTTCCCCCCAGCGGCTGGCGACCGGTCGTGATAGAGCTGGAACGCTGCGCCGCGTCGCGCTCGTGGTGGTCGCGCTCGCGCAGGCCGTAGAATCCTCGCGGTCATCGCGCCAGGGCACGAGCATGGTGCCGCGGGGAGCCGAGCGTGCAGGTGTGGTCGCTGGCGAGCGGCAGCGCGGGCAACGCGTACTTGCTGCGGGCCGAGGACACGTTGGTGCTGGTGGACTGCGGCCTGCCACTGCGCGTGCTTACCGAGCGGCTGGCCCAGCTCGGCTTGCACCCCGCCCAGCTCAGCGCGGTGCTGGTGACCCACGAGCACACGGATCACCTGGGGGGCGTGCCCGGGCTGGCGAAGCGCTACCGCGTGCCGGTGTACGCCACAGCGGGCACTCTGGCCGCAGCGGGCGCGCGCCTGCCGCCGGAGGCGCCCCGGCAGGTGGTGGTCGGCGGCCAACCGTTTCAGGTCGGCGCATTCACCGTGCGCCCGTTTGCTGTGCCCCATGACGCAGCGGAGCCCGTCGCGTACCACTTGAGCACGGCGCGCGCGCGTGCCTGCATCGTGACCGACCTCGGCCACGTGCCCGAGGCGGTGCTGCCGTACCTACGCGAGACCGAGCTGCTGGTGCTGGAGTTCAATCACGATGCCGAGCAGCTGGCGCGCGGGCCGTACCATCCCGAGCTGAAGCGCCGCATCGCGGGTCCTTTGGGGCACCTATCGAATCGTGCCGCCGCGCGCTGTTTGGTGCAGGCGCTGTCGGGCAGCCAGGAGATGGTGTGGCTGGCGCATCTGAGCGAGGTCAATAACTCGCAGCGTAGCGCGCGGGAGGCGGCGTTGTGGGCCGTACGCGCCGCGGGGGGGCCAGCCGTACCCGTGCAGGTAGCGGAGCGGCGCGCGCTGAGCTTGCGCTGGGACCTGGATGCCCCGCGCCAGCTACGCCTGTTCTAGCAGCCCTTGGCTGGCGGGGCGGAGCCGTCGCCAAGCAGCGGCCGGCTGCTCCTTGCAGCCCGCAGCACACGGTGTTCAACGGGCGAGGCCGAGCCCGCGGGCGATCAGCTGCAGGCTGCTGAGCAGTACCAGCAGCAGCACCGCGCGGCGGAACCACGTGGCCGAGGCGCGGCGGTGCAGCCAGAGCCCCAACCGGGTGCCGAGGGCGATCGGCACGCACAGCAGAAGCCCCCCGAGCAGGAGGTCGGGGCGGTATAGCCCCAACAGGAGGAAGGTGAGGATCTGTACGGTGGTGGCCGCGAGGAACAGCAGCGAGAGCACGTAGACGAAGGCCCACTTCTCGTAGCGCAGAGTCTGGAAGTACAGGGCGGCGAGCGGGGCGTAGATGGTGGTGGCTCCGCCCAGCACGCCGCAGGCCGCGCCGAGCACCGGCGAAGCGACGCGCTCCTGGCGGGGCGTGAGCTTGAGCTCGACGCGAACCAGCGATAGCGCGCCGAACAGCAGCGCGACGCCCCCGATGGCCAGCGAAACGCGCCGTGCGTCCAGCGCTGGCAGCAGGGCGGCGCCCACCGCGGCGCCCGCGAGGAGGGCGGCCAGAAACGGGCCGGCGCGCCGGACCGCCGTCCAGGGGATGTTGCCCTGCACCAGGACCACCAAGTTGGAGACCAGGGTGGGAATGGCGAAGGTGATCACTACGGTCTTGGGATCGAGCACCTGAGCCAGCAGCGGCACGGCGATGAGGGGCAGGCCGAACCCGGCGAACCCCTTCACAAAAGCGCCGAAACTCACGACGATGAACATGTAGAGCAGGAGGAGAGGTGCCAGCTCCATCGGCGCTCCCTGCCGCGGCGATGTCACACGGCGGGCGATTATATCAGGGGAGCGGGCTTGCTATACTGCCGGTGTCCGGGTGGGTGCCGGCCGCGTGGCCGGCACCAGGTGGCGCGTGCGGTGGGCACGCCGAGCGATGGGAGCGTATGGAGCGAGGCGCGCTGGATCCGCTAGTGTTGGCGCATAAGATCGTCGATGTGGCGGCGGATCGCCAGGCCAGTGACATCGTGCTGCTGGACTTGCGGCAGTTGTCGCCGCTGACGGACTACTTCGTGATCGCGTCCGGCAGCAGCGAGCGCCAGCTGGAGGCGCTGGACCGTAATATCGTCGACGAGGTGTTCGAGGCGCTGCGGGTGCGGCCCCGCCAGCGGGAGGGCACGGCGGTGTCGGGCTGGGTGCTGCTGGACTACGGCGATGTGGTCGTGCACCTGTTCGGTTTAGCGGAGCGTGAGTACTATCGCCTGGAGGAGTTGTGGGCGCAAGCGCCCACGCTGGTGCGCGTCCAGTGAAGCACGAGCGCGAACAGGTATTCGCCCTGGGGATGGGCCTGGGGATGCTGCTGGGCGTTCTGGTGGGCTCGCTGGTGGTCGCCCGACTGCCGGCGGCGCCGGAGTGGCTGCGGCGCTTGGTGCCCCATGGCGGCGGGCGCCAGGACGTGGACTTCGCCGCGCTGTTGCAGTAAGGCGGGAGAACGCGGATGGCGCGCGCAAAAATCCTCGTGGCGGACGACCAGCAGCGCGTGCGGCGGTTGGTCGCGGCCACGCTCGGCGAGGCGCGCTGGGAGCTGTACTACGCTAGCGATGGGCTTCGGGCGTTGCAACTGGCTCGCGAGGTGCGGCCCGACATCGTGCTGCTGGATATCAACATGCCGGGCCTTGACGGGTTCGAGGTCTGCCGGCAGCTGAAGACGGATCCGGCCACACGCCACATGGCCGTGGTGTTGCTGACCGGCCGCCGCGACCCCGAGAGCCAGATTCGTGGGAATCTGGCTGGCGCCGATGCCTATTTCGTCAAACCGTTCAGTCCACTCGCGCTGGTATCCAAGCTCCAAGAGTTGCTGCCGCGTGCGGTAGCCGAGCAGGTCGGAATGGGCCAGCCCGGGCGGACGGATGGCGCGCCGGGGGTGTTGCTACCGCCGGCGGCGCTGCCGATGGGCCACGTGGAGCCGCCGGCGGTGGTCACCACGCTGGCCGTCACGGGCGCCACGGGCAGTACGGCGACCATCTCGGCGGTCGAGGCGCAGCAGATGCTCGCCTACGCGCGCGATCTGAACCGCTCGCTGGAGCAGCTGCGCCAGGTGTATGCGGAGTTGGAGCGCTCGTACCTGGCCACGATCGAGGCACTGGCCGCGGCGCTCGATGCGCGCGACTCGGCCACCGAGGGCCACTGCCAGCGGGTGACGGGGATCACGCTACTCGTCGCCGAGCAGCTCGGTATCGAGGGCGTGGAGCTGAAGGCGCTGCACTACGGTGCCATGCTGCACGATATCGGCAAGATCGGTATCCCCGACGCTATCTTGCGCAAGCCGGGTCAGCTGACCGAGGAGGAGTGGGCGCTGATGCGCCAACACCCGCAGCTGGGCGAGCGGATCATCGCGGGGATCGATTTCCTGCGCAGCGCGGTGCCGGTCGTGCTGTACCACCATGAGCGGTGGGACGGGTCGGGCTACCCGTTCGGGCTGTCGGGCGAGGCGATCCCGCTAGGCGCCCGCATCTTCAGTGTGGCGGATACCTTTGATGCCATGATCTCCAACCGCCCCTATCGCCGGGGCTTGCCATTCGAGCGCGCCCTGGCGGAGATTCGCCGTGTAGCCGGCACGCAGCTCGACCCGATGGTGGTGGAGGCGTTCGAGCAGGCGTTCGAGCGGGTGATCGTGCTGCCGGCGGTGCAGGGGGCGCAGACGGCGCCGATCGCCGGGATCGACGTGCCGCTCGGCACGAGCAGCATCGCCGACTTACCGGCGCACCACGCGCGCTGATAGGCGCTCAGCAGCCGCCGCCCCCGCCACTGCTGCCACCATCGAATCCGCTGCCGCCACTATCGCCCCATCCCCCACCGATGGAGCCGCTCCAGCCGCCGTAGTCGCCCGCGCCGCCGCCGCTCCAGTCGCTGCCGCCGCCGTGGGCGAACACGTCGGAGGCGCGGCTGAGCAGGTCGGCGAGGCTATCGCTCAGGCCGCCGAGTCCGCCCGGCCCGCCGTAGCTGCCCGCCGGCTCAGCGCTGGGCGACGTTCCCGGTACAGGGCCCGCCGCGGGCCCGCTGTCGGCCGGGCGACCAGGCCCGCCCATCGGCCCGATCCAGGGCGGCCCGCCCCAGATGATCACCGGGCCGGGGTCGATGCCGTACCAGCTCGGCGCGGGCGCTGCGGTGCTGGCGAAGCGCTCGACCCAGGAGCGGTCGAGGCCAAAGACGATGGCGTAGGGCAGGTAGCGCTCGAACAGCTCCGGCGGGGCCTGCTCGCGGCCGGCGGCGGTCGCCGCGAGGTAGCGGCGGAACGCCTCCCAGCGGCGGGCGGCCAGCGCTCCCACGCGTGTGCGGCGCGGCAGGTGGGGCGCCGCGACCAGGAGGGCCAGGCCCACCAGCAGCAGGGCGAGCGGGGGTAGCCAGGCGAGCCCGCTGTAGTGGCCGAGCAGGCTCGCGCCGACGAGCCAGCCCAGAATCGCCAGGGCGCCCAGCGTCACCCCCCAGGCCTGGTAGCGGCGTCGTACGAGCTCCGGGTCGTCGGCGAACAGGCCAGCGCGCACGGCCTCCTGGTACAGCGCGCGCTTGAGCGTGGGCCAGGTGCCAGCGAAGGTGCGCCATACCTCGGACATGCGGACCTGGGTGGCTTCGCCGAAGACGGCGAGCAGCACGTGCCGCTCGTAGTCGCGCAGCGCCTCGGGCTCGGTAGGCAACCGCTCTAGCAGGTAGTCGCTCGGGCCCGCGGGGCCCGCGACCGGGGTGATGCGCACGGCGCCGCGCCGGGCGAGGTCGAACAGCGTAGCGACGATATCCTGGTTGTCGGCGCGTTGGTCGAGCAGCACGCCTACCAGCGGGGCGGGCGTGTCGTCGGGGGGCTCGCGCAGCAGCGGCGGCACCGCGCCTACAGTAGGGGCGCGACTGGCCGACCAGCGCAGCGCGAGCCAGGTGAGCCCCACCGCGAGGATCAACAGCGCGGCCACGAGCATGAGGAAGTCGAGCGCGGGGCGGAGGTTCTGCTGGAGCCAGTCCTCGCGGTCGGCAGCGGCCTGCCAGGCGGGCGGCTGGGCATTGACCAGGCCGTGCGGGAACTGCACCCGGATCACCAGCGGCTCGCCGGGCGGCAGGTCGGTGGCCACGAACTCGACCGTGCGCGCGTCGAGCATGGTGTAGCGGGCGTTCAGCCGCTCGGGGTAGGCGGCGGCGCGCAGGGCGTCGGGCGCCACCTCGGCCGGCAGGCGCACCCGCACGCGCGCCTCGCGCACGGGGAAGCGCCGGTCGGGCTCGATGGCCGGCCAGTAGACTTGGTCGCCGCCGGGATAGATGCGCACGGCGCCCTCGGCGCGATAGCGGATGTCGAACGTGCGGCGCGCGTCCTGGGTAGGCGGGAACCACCAGGTGACGCGCAGCCGCTGGCCGTCTTGCTGCACGTGGAAGGTGTAGGGCTCCTCGGTGGGGGTGCTCACCTGGCGGTAGTCGCGCCCGGGCTCGCCGACGACGAGGTCGCGGATGGCCTCGACGCGCGCGGTCTCGATGGAGGTCTCGCCGCGGCGGTACGGTCCGCCCCCGAGGAAGAAGGTCTGCTGCTCGGTGACGGCGAGCGCGCCGTCGGGCTGCACGGCGAGGTCGACGAGGTACTGCTCGGCGGCGACCCCGCTCTGCGCGGCGGCGGGCGGCGCTGGCAGCCCGAGGGCGAGGAACACGAGGAGTGCCAGGCACGGCCGCCACGCCGCACGGCTCCACCGTGCCGCCAGGCTGGCTGCTCGCCCGCTCAATGGCCCATCCTTTCGTGCCCGGAGCGTGCTCCCGCTGGGATTGTACGGCGCCCGCCGGTCGGTGCCCAAATGACCACGCCCACCGCCTCGGGAGCGGCTGCGCTACAATCGGGCCATGGGCGCGTCCCGCCGTCTGGCCGTGCTGCTGCTGGTCGCCACCGCCGCCTACAACCTGGCGGAGGGCGTGGTGGCGCTCGCCAGCGGGCTGGCCGCCGGGAGCCTGACGCTGGTGGCGTTCGGCGCCGACAGCTATCTGGAGGTGCTGGCCGCGGGCGCGGTGCTGTGGCGGCTGAGCCACGCCGACCTGGAGGCGGGCGAGCGCGCCGAGGCCCGGGCGCGGCGGCTGATCGGGGCCACCTTTCTGGTGCTGGCCGCGGCGGTGGTGTTCCAGAGCGCGAGCGCCCTGGCCACGCGGCACGCGGCGCACGCGTCGCTGGTCGGCCTGGTGCTGCTGGCCGCGTCGCTGGGGTTGATGCCCGCGCTGGCGCTGGCCAAGCTGTGGGTCGCGGCCCGCGCGCGGCTGCCGGCGCTCGCCGCCGAGGCGAAGGAGACGGTCGCCTGCGCGTACCTGTCGCTCACGGCGTTCGCGGGCGTGCTGGCGACGTACCTGCTCGACTGGTGGTGGCTCGACGCCGCGACCGCGCTGCTGCTGGTCCCCTGGCTGGTGCGCGAGGGCGTCGAGGGCTGGTGCGGGCACGGGTGCGGCGCGGAGGCGCCGCCGTGCTTCTGCAAGCCGTGTCTGGGTGGGCTGCGCCGCTGCGCGGGGGGCTGCTGCGCCGTGGCGTGCTGCTAGGGGGGGCCAGGCGATAGGGGCTGCCCTATCTCACGAGGAGGCGAGCGCGCGATGGCCACGCTGACGGGGGCGGAGCTGCTGGTGCGGGCGCTACGCGCCGAGGGCGTGGAGACGGTGTTCACGCTGATCGGCGACCATATCCTGCCCATCGCCGATGCCGCGGTGGACCACGGCCTGCGCTTCATCGACACGCGGCACGAGTCGGCGGCGATGCACATGGCCGAGGGCTGGGCGCAGGCGACGGGCCGCGTGGGTGTCTGTCTGGTGACCGGGGGGCCGGGCCATGCCAATGTGCTGCCAGGGCTCACGGTGGCCTGGACGAGCGAGAGCCCGGTGGTGCAGATCAGCGGCCGGCCGGAACTCCAGCACGAGGGGATGCTCGCGCACCAGGAGCTGGACCAGATCGCCATGGCGGCGCCGATCAGCAAGGCGGCGTGGCTGGTGCGGCGGCCCGCGGACATCCCGCTGGTGGTGGCCCGCGCGTTTCGGCTGGCGCGCGCCGGGCGCCCTGGGCCGATCCACCTGACCATCCCGCTCGACGTGCAGGAGGCGCGCGTGGAGCCGGAGGCGCTGCCGCCGCTGCCGGCCGCCCGGCTGGCGCACGCCCCAGCGGCGCCCGCGCCGGGGCTGGTCGAGCAGGCCGTCGCCTTGCTGCGCGCGGCGGCCCGGCCGGTGGCCATCGTGGGCACGGCGGCGCGCTACGCGGTGGCGCCCGGGGCGCTGGCGGCGCTGGCCGAGGCGCTGCGCCTGCCGGTGTTCACGGTCGAGCAGGCGCGCGGGCTGCTGTCCGACGAGCACGAGCTGTGCTTCGGGTACGCCGATCCGGCGCTCAACGCGGCGGCGCGGGCGCTGCGCGAGGCCGACGCGGTGCTGCTGGTCGGCAAGCGGCTCGACGCGCGCATTGGCTACGGGCGGCCACCGTTTCTGGCGGCCGACGCGCGGGTGGTCCAGGTCGAGGCCGAGCCGGCGGAGATCGGGCGCAACCGCGGGGTAGATGTGGCGATCGAGAGCGATCTGGGGGCGGCGGTGGAGGCGCTGGCCGCCGCGGCGCGCCGGGTGGGGGCGCCGACCACGCCGTCAGAGTGGCTCGCGCGGCTGCAAGCGCTGCGCGCCGAGCACCTGGCCCACCTGCGCACCGTGGCCGAGGACGATGCGGTGCCCCTGCACCCGATGCGGGTGGCGCGGGCGGTCGAGCCGCTGGTCGACGCCGACACGCACGTGGTGCTGGACGGCGGCGATTTCGTGCAGTGGCCGCGCGCGTACCTGCCGGCGCGGCGGGTGGGGCGCTGGCATCGGCTGGGGCCGCTGGGGCACCTGGGGATCGGGCTGCCGCTGGCGCTGGGCATCCAGGCGGCGGAGCCGGAGGCGCGCGTGCTGCTGTTCATCGGCGACGGCAGCGTGGGCTTCTACTTTATGGAGTGGGACACCGCGGTGCGCCACTGCCTGCCGATCGTGGCGGTGCTGGGCAACGATGCCACGTGGGGGATCGACAACTACTTCCAGCTCGCCTACTACGGCCGCGCGGTGGCCACGACGCTGCGGTCCGTGCGCTACGACCGGCTGGTGGCCGAGCTGGGCGGGTACGGGGAGCATGTCGAGCAGGCGAGCGAGCTGGCGGGGGCGCTGGAGCGCGCGTTCGCCAGCCGGCGGCCGGCGCTCATCGACGTCGCCGTGCGCCGCGTGCCTAGCCCGCTGGGCGAGGCGATGGCCGCGCGCCGGCTTGCCGTGCGTCAGGGCGCTAGCGACTAGCGGTCCGTGACCGCCGGGTTGCCCTGTGGCCCCGCCTGGCAGGGCGGTGGCTGGCCCGGCTGGGGCGGCGGAGGGGCACCAGCGCGTGAAGCTGTGGAGGGAACGGGCGTGACAGACGCGGACAGCTTTCCCTGGCATCTGGGCGGGCGCGTCGCGCTGGTCACCGGCGCGGCCTCGGGCATCGGGCGGGCGATCGCGCTGGAGCTGGGCCGCTGGGGGGCGCAGGTGGCGGTGGCCGATATCGACGAGGCGGGAGCGGTGGAGACGGTCGCCCAGCTGGGTGAGCTGGGCGCGCGCGGGCTGGCCGCCCCGGTGGATGTGACCGACTACGCGGCGGTGCAGCGGGCGTTCGGCTTCGTGCACCAGCAGCTCGGGCCGGTGAGCATCCTGGTCAACGCGGCGGGGTGGGACATTCCGGAGCGGTTCGTGGACAGCCAGCCGGCTACCTGGCAGCGGCTGATCGCCATCAACCTCATGGGGGTGATCCACACCACGCACGTGGCGCTGCCGGGGATGCTCGCCGCGGGCTACGGGCGGATCGTGAACATCGCCTCCGACGCGGGACGCGTGGGGTCGTCGGGCGAGGCGGTGTACTCGGCGGCCAAGGGCGGGGTGATCGCGTTCACCAAGACGATCGCCCGCGAGACGGCGCGGGGGGGCATCACGGTGAACTGCGTATGCCCCGGCCCGACCGAGACGCCGCTGTTGGCGCGGTTCACCGAGCGGAACCCGAAGCTGGTGGACGCGCTGCGGCGGGCTATCCCGATGGGGCGGCTGGGCCAGCCGGCGGACATCGCGCCAGCGGTGGCCTTTCTGGCGTCGGACGGCGCGGCGTACATCACCGGCCAGACGCTGAGCGTGAGCGGCGGGCTGGTGATGAGCTAGCGGTCGGTAACCGATGCCTGGCGCGGTCCGCCACCGTGGAGGCAGGCGCGCCCCGCGGAGCGGCGGCGGATGGGGCGGGGCAGGCGGCCCAGCGCGCTAGTCGAGCCAGGCGAGCGGCACGTCCATGATCGCCTTGCGCTGGGCGCCGTCGATGTTGATCTGGGTGCCGGTGATGAAGGTGTTGCGGCCGCTGGCCAGGAAGCAGACCAGGTCGGCGACCTCCTCGGGCTTGGCGATGCGGCCCAAGGGGATGCTGCGCTCGACGAGCTTGCGGGCCTGGGCCTGGGTGATGCCACGGTCCTTGGCCATCTGCTTCTCCAGGCCGTCCCAGCGGTCGGTGTCGACGGGCCCGGGGTTGACGGCGCAGATGAGGATGTTGTGCTTGCCGTATTGCTCGGCGAGGGCCAGGGTGACGGCCTGGCCGGCGGCGTTGGCGGCGCTGGGGGTCAGCTCGAAGTAGATGGGCTTGACGCCGTCGTTGCCGATGACGTTGACGATGCGCCCGCCGCCCTGCTGGACCATGTAGGGGATCACCTCGGTCATGGTGCGCACGTAGCCGAGGAACTTGAGGTTGAGGCTGGTGTGCCACTGCTCCTCGGTGATGTCCAGCAGCAGGCCGCCGGGTGAGCTGCCCGCGCAGTTGACCAGAATGTCGATGCGGCCGAAGTGGTCGAAGACGGTGCGCATGAGGCGCTTGACATCCTCGCGCACGCCCATGTCGCCCACGACGGTGAGCACCTCGGCGCCGGTCTCGGCGCGGATGCGCGCCGCGGCGCGGTCGAGGCCCTCCGGGTTACGGGCGTTGATGGCGACCTTGGCGCCCTCGCGCGCCAGGGCTAGCGCGGAGGCGAACCCGATCCCCTTGCTGGCTCCGGTAAGGACGGCCACCTTGTCCTTGAGCCCCAGGTCCATGGTGCAGCATACTCCCTGCCGCGCGGCGCGACTGGCCCGCCGCCGCGCGGTGATGTGGTCCCTGAGTATACCCACAGCGGTCGGCCGGCGTGCTACCGTACTGGTAGCATCGGCGGGTTGGCGCGAGGGCGCGCCCACGTCTGCGAGGGAGACCCCCGTGAAGAGCGAGCTGTTGTCCTCCCTGCCCTCGGTCGAGGAGGAGCGCGCGCTACACGCGAGCCTGCTGGCCGGCGACCGCGTGGCGCCCTCGCGGATCGCGGAGCACTACTACGAGTGGCTGTGCCACGAGCTGTGGCGGCGCAACGTGGGCCGCTACCCCCAGCTGACGATGGACGACTGCCAGACCGCGGCAGGCGACGCGCTGGTGGCCTATTTCCACGGGGCGGAGAAATACGACCCCGAGCGGAGCCGGTTGCCCGTGTACCTGCGGATGGCGGCGGAGGGCGATCTGCGCAACGCGTTGAGGAGCAAGTCCCGCTACCCGGTGCAACTGCAGGTGGTGAGAGAGCCGGTTGTCGAAGATGCGGTGCGGCGGGGGAACCCCCAGCGAGAGGACCTGGCCGACCCGGCCGAGCGGGTCGCGAAGGCCCAGGAGCGGGAGGAGCAGCGACGGTTGATCGCGGAGATCCGCGCGGAGCTGCTGAGCCGCTGCCCACCGAACGAGGCCGGGGCGGTCGAGCTGTTCCTGCAGGGCGAGCGGGCGACCGAGCCGTACGCGCGGGAGCTGGGCTTGACGCACCTGCCACCCGACGAGCAGCGGCGGGCGGTCAAACGCTGGAAGGATCGGCAGTACAAGCGCTGCCAGCGCTGGAGGCCGCATGACTAGCCGGCTCGATGCCCTCGCGCGCCGAGTGGAGGACGATCCGGCGTTCATGGCCTCGGTGCTGGCCATCTACGCCCGGAGCGAACGCATGGACGATGCCGCCCTGGCCCGCGCTCTCGGCTGTTCTCAGGACCAACTGGCCTCCCTGCGGTTGTGCTTCCGCCCCCGTTCCGACCCCGCCCACTTCCGCCGCGACGTGGAGGAGATCGCCACCCACTTCGGCCTCGAGCCGCGGGTGCTCGCGGCGATCGTGCGCCGCGCCGATAGCCTGGCGCGCTTCCAGCCGCGGAGGGGCGCGAGCCCACGGTCCTTCGAGCGCGAGGCAGCGGCGAAGCGCGCCGCGCTGCTGGCCGCGCGCGACCGCGAGGAGGCGAGCGACCATATGGAGCCCGCCGCTCGCGAGGAGCCCGGCGACCGCGGCGAGCCGCCGCCCGACGCGCCGACCCCGCCATGAGCGCGCCGCTGTGGGTGGTGGAGGCCGCGGCGGCGTTCTGGCGCGCCGCCGGGGCGGAGGAGCCGTTCCCGCGCGCGCTGGAGGCGGCGATCGCCTGGGCCGCGCCGCTGAGCATCGTGCAGCTGCCGCGGCTGAGGGTCGCGGGGGTGGCCGCCTGGCTCACCGCGCGGGGCGGCGGCGAGCTGGTCACGGTGCCCGATCGTGCGCTACGGGCGTGTCTGGTGGCGCACCGCGGCCACGGGTTCGTCTTCCTGGATGCCGACGACCCGCCCGATGAGCAGCGCTTCTCGCTGGCGCACGAGCTGGCGCACTTCCTGCACGACTACCAGCAGCCCCGCGAGCGGGCGGTGGCGCGGCTAGGGCCCGCGGTGCTGGAGGTGCTGGACGGCGCGCGGCCGCCGACCGCCACCGAGCGCATCGACGCGCTGCTGGCGCGTGTGGAGCTGGGGCCCCACGTACACTTCATGGAGCGCACGGAGGACGGCCATCCGGCTCACCACGTGATCAGCGCCGCGGAGCGCGCCGCCGACCAGCTGGCCTTCGAGCTGCTGGCCCCGGAGGAGGCGGTGCGGGCGGCGGCCATGGCGCGGGGCCGGCCCTGGACGATCGACGCGCTGGCCGCGCTGCTGATCGCCGTGTTCGGCCTGCCGCCCACCCCGGCACGCCAGTACGCGGCGCTGCTAGCCCCAGCGCCCCCGCCGCCCGATCCGCTGTTGCGGCGGCTGGGGCTGGCCCCAACCGAGGAGCGGCGTTGACGGCGGGCTCGGGCCGCTGGCGACAAGCCTGTAGTGCACGGTGACCTGCGCCGTTCGGTGCCGCCCCGAAGGCGGGCCGCGGTCGAGCGTGCCGCCGAGTGCGCAGAGCGGCCGCCAGAAGCGGCGTTCGGGCGTGGCCCACGGCCCAGGGGGCGGTGCAGCGGCGGGCGCCCGCGCGCGGCAAAGAGTAGCATGGATAGGGCGGCGCGCGCTCGCGCACCACGCGGTCGCCCCGTTGCCCGAGGCCGTGCGCAGAAGGAGCGATCGCGATGGGCAGCCCGTTTCGACCCGAGCGGCACCGCGCGCACACCGAGCGCACCCTGTTGGTAGGGGGCTTCGGCGTGGTGTTGGTGCTGGCCGCCGTGTTCACTACGCTGTTCGTGAGTCCGGGCTCGGGGCTGCTGGCCGCGGGGATCGTGGTGGGCGCCGGAGCGCTCGCGCTGCTGATCTACTTGGTGCTCAGCGGGCTGGAGCGGCTGGCGCAGTGAGGCAACGGCCTGCTCCTGGCGCTCGCGCAGGCCCCCCCACGGCGTTCTGCGGGGGCGAGAAGCGGTGCTAGGTGAGGCGGGTGAGGATGCGCGGCCCCTGCGGGGTGATGGCCACGGTGTGCTCGAAGTGGGCGGACCACTTGCCGTCCTGCGTGACGGCGGTCCAGCCGTCATCGAGCATGCGCACGGCGGCGGTGCCGAGGTTGACCTGCGGCTCGATAGCCAGCACCATGCCGGGTACGAGCAGCAGGCCCTTGCCGGGCGCCAGGCCGCAGTTGGGCACGTTCGGCGCCTCGTGCATGGCGCGCCCGATGCCGTGGCCGACGAACTCCTTGACCACGTTGAGCCCCTGGCTCTCGACGTACTGCTGGATGGCGCTGCTGATGTCGCCGATGTGGTTGCCCGGCACGGCCTGGGCGATGCCGCGCAGGGTGGCCTCCTCGGTAATGCGCATCAGTCGCTGGACCTCGGGGGAGACCTCGCCGACCGGCACGGTGACCGCCGCGTCGCCGTAGTAGCCGTCCTTGACGGCGACCACGTCGAGCTTGACGATATCGCCGGCCTCGATGCGCCGCTTGCCGGGGATGCCGTGGATCACCTCGTCGTTGACCGACACGCACAGCTGGCCGGGGAAGCCGTAGTAGCCGAGCGTGCCGGAGCGGGCGCCGTGCTTGCGATACAGCTCCTTGGCGAGTTGGTCCAGGTCGCGGGTGAGCATACCCGGCTGGATTGCCTCGCGGAGGGCGGCGATCACGTGGGCGACGACCTGGCTGGCGGCGTAGATGGCCTCGATCTCGCGCGGGGACTTGAGCGAGACGGTACGGTCGGGCGCGGGCCGCAGCCCGCCCAGTGTGGGGCGCGCGCGCCGGGCTTCCTTGGAGCGGAAACGCATGAGCAGCCTCGAAACTCCTGTCCACTAGGGAAATTATAGCGCTGCCGAGCGTTCAGGCCTGGCAAACCACGCAGTAGTGGGTGCTGCGCCCGCCGAGCCGTAGCCGCGCGATAGGCGTCCCGCAGCGGGCGCAGGGCTGGCCGGTCTTGCGGAACACCGCGACCAGGAGCTGGTTGCGGCCGGGCTGGCCGATGGCGCCGCGATAGTCGCTGAAGGTGGTGCCCTCGTGGCGCAGGCCCTGCTCGAGGACGGCGCGGATGGCGGCGTGGAGGCGCGCGACCTCGGCGGGCGTGAGCGTGTGGGCGAGCCGCGTCGGGTGCAGGCCGGCGGCGTGCAGCGCCTCGTCAGCGTAGATGTTGCCGAGGCCGGCCACCACGCGCTGGTCGAGCAGCAGCGGCTTGAGCTGGCCGCGGCGCCGGGCCAGCTGGCGCGCCAGGACGTCGGGCGTGAACTCCGGGGCGAGCGGCTCGGGACCGAGCTGCGCGTCCAGCGCGGCTACCTCGGCGGATGTAGCCAGCCACAGCCGACCCAGGCGCCGCCGGTCGCAGAAGCGCAGCTCGCGGCCGTCGGCGAACGCCAGCACCGCCACGGTATGGTCGTCGGCCGGGGCGCCCGGGGGGCGCAGCAGCAGGTTGCCGGTCAGGCGGCGGTGGATGCACAGGAAGTGGCCGTCGTCCAACGCGCAGAGGAGGTACTTGCCGCGGCGATGCCAGGCAGTGACCGCGCGCCCTGGCAGCGCGGCGGCGAACGCCTCGGGCGCCGGGCGGGCGACCGCGCGCGGGTCGGGCAGCGCCACGTGGGCGATCCGCGCGCCCGTCAGCTGCTCGGCCAGGTGGCGGCGGGTGGTTTCGACCTCGGGTAGCTCGGGCACTTACTCCTCGACCTCGACCAGGGCCTCCTCGCCGGGACGGACCACGGTCATCTCGCCCCAGTGGCGGCCGGTCTTGATCTCGACCTCGAGCGGGACGCGCAGCGGGTACGCGCTCTCCATGAGCTGCTTGACCACCGGGGTGAGGGCGGCGACCTCGTCCTCGGGCGCCTCGAACACCAGCTCATCGTGAACTTGCAGGATCATCTTGGTGCGTAGGCCGTGCTGCTCGAGGTGCGCCTGGATGGCGACCATGGCGCGCTTGATGATGTCGGCGGCGGTGCCCTGGATGGGCGCGTTGACGGCCATGCGCTCGGCCGCCTGGCGCACGGTAGCGTGCGTGGCGTGCAGCTCGGGCACGTAGCGGCGCCGGCCGAGCAGGGTGGTGACGTAGCCCTGGCGGCGGGCTTGGGCGAGCAGCGCTTCCTGGTAGGCCTTGATCGAGGGGTAACGCGCGAAGTACTCGCGGATGATGGCGGCCGCCTCGCTGTGCGGCAGGCCGAGCCGGGTGGCCAGGCCGTAGTCGGAGATTCGGTACAGTACGCCGAAGTTGATCGTCTTGGCGATGCGGCGCTGGTCGGGGGTGACCTGGTCGAGGGGGATGTTGAATACCCGGGCGGCCGTCGCGGCGTGGATGTCCTCGCCGCGCGCGAACGCCTCGACCAGCGCGGGCTCGCCGGTGATGTGGGCGAGGATGCGCAGCTCGATCTGGCTGTAGTCGGCGCCGACCAGCCGGCAGCCCGGGGGCGCGATGAACGCCTGGCGCACGCGCCGGCCCAGCTCGGTGCGGATGGGAATGTTCTGCAGGTTCGGGTCGGACGAGCTGATGCGCCCGGTGGTGGTCAGCGCCTGATTGAACGAGGTGTGCACGCGGCCCGTCTCGGGGTGGACCAGCAGCGGCAGGGCGTCGACGTAGGTCGACTTCAGCTTGGTGAGCTGGCGCATCTTCAGCACCAGCTCGATGATCGGGTGCTGGCCGCGGAGCTCGTTGAGCACTTGCACGTTGGTGCTGATGTGGCCGGTCTTGGTGCGCTTGCCGGCGGGCGGCTTGAGGCCCAGCTTGCCGAACAGGACGTCGGAGAGCTGGGTGGGCGAGCCGATGTTGAATGGGTGGCCGGCGAGCGTGTAGATCTCGTGCTCCAGTGCCTGGATCTGGGCGTGCAGCTCGCGGCTCAGCTCCTGCAGGTACGGCACGTCGATCAGCACGCCGTGCCGTTCCATGATGGCCAGCACGCGGGTCAGCGGCAGCTCCAGGTCGCGGTACAGCCCCGCGAGGTCGTTCGCCTCCAGCTCGCGGAGCAGCACGGGCTCCAGCTGGTTGATCACCGTGGCCTGCTGGCCGGCGTAGGCCGCGACGGCGTCGACGGCCAGGCTGTCGATGGGGCGTGCCTGGCGGCCCTCGCCGAGCAGCGCCTTGGGGGAGGGCAGCTCGAGGCCGAGCTTGCTGTAGGCGAGGTCGCGCAGCGCCAGCGCCCGCTGGGACGACTCCAGTAGGTAGGCGGCGATCATGCTGTCGAACTGGAGCCCGTGGACATCGCCGCCGTGGCGCGCGAGCAGCACCAGCGCGAACTTGGCGTCGTGGCCGCGCTTGACGACCGCGGGGTCTTCGAGCACGGGGCGTAGGGCGGCGATGACGCGCTCGACGGGGAGCTGGGCGGGCGCCTCGCGGTGCCCCAGGGGGATGTAGGAGGCGGGGCCGGCGGCGGGCGCGAGGGCGAGCCCCACCAGCGCGGCGCGCATGGCGCTCGGGCCGTCGGCGACCGCGACGAGCGCGAAGCCGGCGCTGGCACGCAGGGCGCCCACGAGCGCCTCCAGCGCCTCCGGCGTGGCGACGACGTGGACGGCGGCGTCTGGGTCGCGCGACACGGCGCCGGCCGGCGCGGGCGCGCTGGTGGTTGGGGGCTGGCCGTCGGGCGCGGGCGCGTCGAACAGCGACGGCTGGGCGGCCGGCTGGGACGCGGCATCGGCGCACCCGGCGGGCAGCGCGGGCGGCAGGCGGTCGAGCAGGCTGCGGAAGCCGAGCTCGTGGAACAGGGCGGCGACGCGCGCGCGCTGGTAATGGGCGAGGCTGGCGGCCTGGAGATCGAGCGTCACGGGCAGGTCGGTGACGATCTGCGCTAGTTGGCGCGCCTGCTGGACCTGCTCGGCGTACGGCGCGAGCTGGGCGCGCAGCTTGGGGGGCAGCTCGTCCAGGTGGGCGTAGAGGGTGCCGACGTCGCCGTAGTCGGCCAGCAGCTTGGCGGCGGTCTTGTCGCCGATGCCGGGCACGCCGGGGATGTTGTCGGAAGTGTCGCCGCGCAGCGCCTTGAAGTCGACGATCTGGGCGGGGGATAAGCCGTAGCGGGCGCGCACCGCAGCCTCGTCGTACAGCACTGTGTCGGACACGCCGCGGCGAGAGGCGAGCACGCGGACGTGCGGGCCGACGAGCTGGAGGGCGTCGAGGTCGCCGGTGAGGATCACGACGTCGAGGCCCTGGGCGACGGCCTGGCGTGCCAGGGCGCCGAGCAGGTCGTCGGCCTCGTAGCCGTCGAGGCGGTAGATCGGGGCGCCGAACGCCTCGAACAGCTGGTACACGCGGGCGAACTGCTCGTGCAGGCCCTCGGGGGCGTGGGTGCGGGTGGCCTTGTATGCCTCGTAGCTGCCGTGGCGGAAGGTGGGCGCGGCGGTGTCGAAGCAGGCGACGAGGTAGTGGGGGCGCAGCTCGGCGAGCGCCTTGAGCAGCATGGAGGCCACGCCGTACACGGCGTTGACCAGCTCGCCCTTGGGGCTGGTCAGCGGGGGTAGAGCGTGGAAAGCGCGATGAACCAGCGCGTTGCCGTCGACAGCGAGCAGCAGCTTAGTCATCGCGGGCCAGCCGTTCGAGCAGGGCCGCGCGGTTGGCGGCGAGGACCTGCTGGAACTGCGGTGAGTCGAGCGCCTCGGTGGTCATGATGTAGGCGTCCTCGCCGTTGTCGCTGTAGTAGCGCTTGCGCAGGCCGGTCTGCCGGAAGGTGTATTTGCGGTAGAGGTTCTGCGCGACGTAGTTGCTGACGCGCACCTCTAGGGTGACATACTGCGCGCCCAGCTCGATTGCCTTGTCGATCAGCGAGAGCAGCAGCAGCTCGCCCAGTCCGCGGCCCTGGTACTCGGGCGCCACGGCGATGGTGGTGATGTGGGCCTCGTTGACCATCAGCCACAGGCCGGCGTAGCCGACCACGCGGCGTAGCTCGACCTCCTCGGCCGGGGTGAGTACGGTACCCGGGCGCAGCAGCCGCGACAGGCGCGACAGCAGCCCCCCGGACTCGCCGCGCGCGCTGGCCCCGACCTCGGCGGGCGGCTCGACGTGAGCCTCGGCGTCGACGCGGCAGACGACGATGTAGTACGCCTGGCGGTTGTGCAGCTCGCTGCGGTAGGAGTGGACGGGCCAGGGAATGGGATAGACCGCCCGGTCGATCGCAGTGACCGCCGGGATATGCTCGGCGCGCATCTGCTCGACGACGAACCGCATGGCCGCTACGCTCGCTCCTCGCGCGCCCCGGGGTCGTCGCGGCGCGCCTGCTCGCCCAAATAGTACGGTACCACCGCCGCGGGATCGATACCCTCCCCGCGCTGCCAGCGCGGCCAGGCCAGCTCGGCCAGTACCCCGGCGCGCCGGACGCTGGCGACCGGCGGGGCCAGCGCGACGCCCGGGATCGTGCCGAGCGCCGCACGTGCCGCGGCATCCAGCTCGCCGGCGAGCAGGAGCGGTGGTCGTGCGAGGTCGACCAACTCGGCGAGGCTCACCCCGCGCGCTGGCTCGCGCTGCACCAGCGCGCCGCCCACGGGCTCGTACAGCGCGGTGGCGTAGCGCCGCCGGCCAGCGTCGACCACCGCGCGCACCGGGCGCCCGCAGACGGCCCACGGCGCGGCGACGATCTCCAGCGTGTCCACCCCAATGATAGACAGCCGCAGCGCGACCGCGAGGCCCTTGGCGAGGGCCAACCCGACCCGTAGGCCAGTGTATGAGCCAGGGCCCGTTGCCACGGCTACGGCGCGCAGGTCCTGCGGCCCATGGCCCAGCCGCTCGAGCAAGTAGATGGCCATCGGGAGCACTTGCTCGGTGTGCCGGCGCTCCGCGCGCCAGGTCGTTTCGCCACGCAGGGCACCGTCGTACACCGCCACGCTGGCGACCGCGGTGCTCGTGTCAAAGGCGAGCAGCACGTCGCAGCGCCTCACAGAGGTGTGCCGGGGCGGCCGCAACGACGAGCTCGCGTGCCTGCTCGCCGAGATGGCGCAGTGCGATCGTGGCGGCGCCCTGGCGCCAGGCGGCGGGCAGTAGTGCCGGCCACTCGACTGCGCACACACCATCGCCCGCGAAATACTCCGCCAGCGCCTCCTCGGTGGCGGGGTCCAGCCGCTCCAGCCGGAACAGGTCGAGATGGTACAGCGGCAGGCGCCCGCGATACTCCTGGGCTAGGATGAACGACGGGCTGGTGACGGTGGCGGCGATGCCGAGCCCCTCGGCCAGCCCCTGGACTAGGTGCGTCTTGCCGGCGCCGAACGGCCCTTCGAGCAGGAGCACGTCGCCAGCGCGAGCGGCCTGGCCGAGCTGCCGGCCGATAGCCACGGTCTGTGCTGGGCTCTCGCTGATCAATCGCAGCAACGCGTTTCGCGTCCCTTCTCGCCGCCGAGGGCCCCTGGCCGCCGGGAGGCGCCTGCCGCTGCCCCCGTGGGGCAGGCCCGCTGGGGGCCACGGCAGCACGGCCAGGCCGACTGCCGATCCGGCGGCGGGTCTACCCGCATTATGCCCTGTGGGACTCTGTCGCGGGGGCTTGGAAGTGGGTGAACCCGCCGTGCAGCGGCAGCGGGGCGCCCGCGGCGTCCACCACCCGGACGGCTGGCGCGCCCGCGGCGGCCTCCACGCGTCCGACTACGGTGAGGGCGAGGCCGTGCTCGCGGGCGAGGGCGGCGCTGGCCGCGGCGAGCACCGCCGGCGGGGCCGTGCACAGCAGCTCGTAGTCCTCGCCGCCACCAAGGGCCAGTGCCAGGGCGTCAGCGGCAAACCGGCGCTGGAGCGCGGGGGCGATGGGCACGCGCGGGGCCTCTAGGGTGATGCGCACGCCGCTGGCCTCGGCGATGCGCCGCGCGTCACCGAGGAGACCGTCGCTGAGGTCCATGGCGCAGTGCACGCCGCTGGCCAGCAGCGTGGCGGCCGGCCCCAGGCGCGGCTGCGGGCGCCAGTGTGCGGCGAGCAGCGCGGCCTCGTCGGCGGTGGCGTGCTCCTCCAGGGTGGCTAGGTCGGTGCCCGCCGCGCGTGCCCGCTCGAGCAGCTGCAGCCCGCCGGCGGCCGCGCCGAGCACCCCTGTCACGGCGACCTGGTCGCCCGGCCGCGCGGCATCGCGGCGCAGCAGGGGCGGGGCACCGTCGCGCAGCGGCGCGGTCTCGCCGAACACGGTGACGCTGATGGCGACGAGCGAGCCGCTGGTCAGGTCGCCGCCGACCAGGAGTGTCTGGTGCGCGGCGGCCGCCTCGCAGAGGCCCGCGTGGAACTCGTCGAACCAGGCGAGCGGCGTGTCGGCCGGCAGGGCCAGCGTGACGACGGCGTAGCGCGGCCGGGCGCCCATGGCCGCGATATCGCTGAGGTTGACGGCCAAACTCTTCCAGCCCAGGTCGCGGGCGCGGATCGTGGCGCGGCGGAAGTGCACGTCCTCGATGAGCGCGTCGGCGGTGACCACGCTGGCGGTGTGCGGGGTGGGGAGCCACACGGCGGCGTCGTCGCCGATGCCCAGGTATAGCCCCGCCGCACCGGATGGGGCCGTGGCGCGGGGCACGCGGGCGGCCAGGCGGGCGATGAGAGGAAACTCGCCCAGCGCGGCGATCGCGGGGGCCGCGCTGTGGTCATTGGGCATCGTGGCCTCGCTGCTGCCTCGGTTTGTGGGTATTGTACGTGGGGACGCCCCGCGCGGGCGCACGCCGCGGCTGCCGTCGGCCAGGCGGCAGGTGAGAGCGGCCCACCGCGAGCAGGGGCGCATGTGCGGGCTGGGGAAGCCCGACAGTTCGGCAAACGGCTCCCGGAGGCGGCGGCTCACTCGCAGAGGAAATGGGCGACGCGCAGGCTGAAGCTCCAGCCGACGAGGATCACCACCATGCTGAGGATGAAGGCGCGATAGTCGGGGGAGGTGAACCAGCCGTACTCGTGGGCGAGCGTCCAGCGGGTCTCCCCGGCGGTCCAGCCGCCGGGCGAGTCGTGGCGCAGGCGGGCAGCGATTTCCTGGACGGTGAGCTGGGCGGAGCGCGAGCGGGAGGGCTCGGTGGGATCGGGGTGGCCGAGCTTGGCGCGCAGCCAGCGCAGCAGCTCGGCGAGCACGCGGCCGGCGAGCAGGGCCGTGGCCACCACCAGCAGCATGCCCACCTCGGCGACGACGGGCTCGCAGCGGGGCAGAGGGCTGGTCAGCAGCATGCCCCCGGCCATGCTCACGCTGCCGTCCATCGGTGCTCTCCCTCCTCTCGGCCGCTCGGCCTCCATTATGACAGGTGCGCGGCCGCTTGACACGCGCCGCGTGGTGCCGAGGAGTAGCGAGCGATGGCGTACTATTTGCGCGCGTTCTGCCCAGGTGGTCCCGTGCCGCCGCTGGCGACGCTGCTAGCCTGGGCGGCGGAGCATGGCGTACGGCTCTGGCTCGACGCCAACGCCGCGGACAGCGATCCGATGGCCGCCGATTGGGCCGAGGCCGCCGTGTGCTATGCGACCGACCGGCGCCCGCTGCGGCTGACGGTGGACCGCGACGATGGCGACGCGGAGTCGCTGGTGCGGACGGAGGTGGCCGAGTTCCTGGAGGCGGTGGCCGCCACGCCCGAGTCGGCCGCCCGGCTGTTCGTCGCCGCGCACCTGCGGCAGACGCGCTTCGTCGTGGCCTGCCGGCTGCCGCCCGACAGCGACGAGATGGCTTACCGCGCGGCGGTGGCGCTGCTGGACTACTTCGCCGAGCGCTGCGGCGGGCTGGTCCAGGCCGACGGCGAGGGATTCTACGTGGGTGACGAGGTGATCTTGCCCCTGCATTGGGAGGAGTAGCGCGCGGCCACCCCGGGGGTGCCCCGAGATAGCCGCGCGGCGGTGGCCTGAGGGGACTTGGTCGCGCGGTGGCGCTGGGCGTTTCCGGCGGCGGACCCGGTCGCCAGTCGTTCTAGGAGGTAGCTACCTCGACGACGAACCAGACGCCACCCACCCCCTGTCCGTTGGTGTCGCCCGGGGCCGAGTCGCGGGAGTAGTAGTAGAGCGGCATGCCGTTGTAGATGACTTGCCGGCGGCCGTCGCGGCGCGTGATGACGCCGAGGGTACCGCCTACGCCCTCGGGGAGGGTTGGGTCGCCGCTGTCGAGCGTGAGCGGCGGCCAGGTCTGGGCGCACTGGTCGTAGCAGTTGCTGACGTTCGGCTCGTCGCGGGTGAAGCGGTACAGCGTGCGCCCCTGCGCGTCGGTGAGGATGTTGCCGTACTGGGGGTGCATGCGTACCTGGACGGTGGGCGCCGCTTGGGCGCTGGCCACGAGGTCGCCGCAGGCGACGTAGACGGCGATCTCGGCGGGCGAGCGGTGGACATTGATGGCATAGGACCCGGCGAGCAGGGTGTCCAAGGCGACGTCGACGACGGTGTCGGACTTGCCGTCCTGCACGGGGCTCAGCGGGAAGGCAGGGGCGGGGTTGAGGGTCGCGCAGGTGCCCTCGTGGATGTGCGCCGGTTGGTTGACGCCCGCGGGCGCGCCAGCGAGGTCGATGGTGACCTTGGTCTGGGTGCCCATCGCCTCGAGGGTGACCGTGCCGGACTCGCCCGAGGCGTTCTGCTCGTGGAGGGCGATCTGGACAGTGGTGGGCATCTCCTGCGCGGTGATAGGGCGTGGGGCGCTGGCGAGGCCGGCGGCAAAGGCTAGGGCGACCAGCAGCGGGAGCGCACGGTGGAGATGCATCGTGCTAACCTCCTCGGGTTCTCGCGGTTGCGCCAGTTGGGGTGTGTGACGCTGGCCCCGGTCTTGCGGCCGAGGGCCGGCGCGTCGTCTGCCGGAGATACGGGGCCGGGTTACGTGATGTAGGGGGTGCGGGGCGC
>Ga0070737_10001870_pt1 | contig 27783 bp, 21 predicted proteins | sample Coa_R1_10_FD_66438 | JGI IMG/M metagenome (GOLD analysis project Ga0070737, IMG submission 66438) | Surface soil microbial communities from Centralia Pennsylvania, which are recovering from an underground coalmine fire - Coalmine... | ecosystem: Environmental > Terrestrial > Soil > Unclassified... | reverse complement strand
CCCTGGGCGGCCGGCGCGGCCCCCGACGGCGGTCACGGACGGATCGCGCAGCCCGGCCGGGAACCTCCGATGTCCCCCGTTCCCCGCAGCGCCGATCTCGCCCCCACCTCGCAGACCGCCCCGTGCCCGGCGGCCCAGGCGCTCCACCGTGCCACCTCCCGGTCCACGTCGGCCGGCCCGGTCGGGAAGGGAGCCGCGGGCGTCCACGGCCGCCCTTTCGTCGCCTTCCTTGCGGTCGCCTTGCGCCGCTCCGAGATCGGCCGACCGACCCTCCGTGCCGGGGGCGGCGACCGACCGGCCTTGGGCCAGCGAGGGGCGGTGAGATCCGGCATGCCCTGGTGCTCGGCCCCCCGCTTCGGGTTGATGGGCCGTCTTCACAAATCGCCAGAAATCGCTCAACGGTGCTCCGTCCGAGGGACTTCGATCCCCCCTACAGCGACGACCTCGCTGGCTCCGAAGCCTGGCCTAACGCTGGCTGGAGGCGTCCTGCCTTGAGCAAGCGTCGATGGATGACAGGTGGCCCGGGGGGAGCCGGCGGCGGCGTAGTCCCTCCACCACCCGGCCGATGGCGTTGGGGTCAACGAAGGTGGCGGTGCCCACCTGAACTGCGCGACAGCCGGCGAGCAAGAACTCCAGGGCGTCCTCAGCACAGGTGATGCCGCCGATCCCGATCACCGGGATCCGGACCGCCTGGGCCACCCGATGGGCGAGGTAGACCGCCAAGGGTCTGATGGCTGGGCCGGAGAGCCCTCCGGTGCCGAAGCCGAGGCGAGGCCGGCCGGTCTCAGCATCGAAGGCCATGCCCAGGAAGGTGTTGACCGCGCAGAGGGCATCTGCTCCAGCCTCCTCGCAGGCCCGGGCCACCGCCGCGATGTCGCCGGTGGCCGGGGTCAGCTTCACCCAAACCGGTAACCGAGTCCGGGCACGCACTGCCGCGGTGACGGCCGCGGCTGGCTGTGGGTCATGGCCGAAGAGCATCCCGCCCCGGTGGACGTTGGGGCAGGAGATGTTGACCTCGAGCCCGGCGATGCCGGGGACCCCGTCCAGGCGGGCGGCCAGCTCAGCGTACTCCTCCACCGTCTCGCCGTTCAGGTTGACCAAGACCGGGAATTCCCAGGTCGCCCAAAGCGGGGCATAGTCCCGGATCAGGGTCTCCACCCCGGGTCCCTGGAGGCCGATGGCGTTCAGCATCCCGCTCGGCGTCTCCACGATCCGGGGTGGTGGGGCCCCGGTCCGAGGGGTGAGGAAGATGCCCTTGCACACCATTCCCCCCAGCGCCCGCCGGTCGCAGAGCGGCACCTCGGTGCCGAAGCCGAACGTCCCCGAGGCTGCCATCACCGGGGTGAGGAGGCGGACCCCTCCCACCTCCAGGGGCCAGCGCCAGACGGAATCGAGCTCGGGGAGGCCAGAGGGAGGATCGCCGGGCTCGGCGCGCGACGTGGTCATGCCTCGCCCCTACGGCAGGTGGGGGCCGGCAGCCGCTCCCACGCGATCGAATCGGCACGGTACACCGGGCCCTCGGTGCAGGCCCGGTCATAGCCTCCCGAGGCAAGGGGGATGGCGCAGCCCAGGCAGACACCCGTGCCGCAGCCCATCACCGTCTCTACCGCCACCTGCGCCGCCGGCCGGCGTTGAGCCAGCGCGCTCAGCATGGGCAGGGGGCCGCAGGCCAGCACCTGGCCGGGGCTCTCGGGCATGGCGTCGAGCGCCGTCCCCCGCGTGCCGAAGGAGCCGTCCTCGGTCGCCCAGCGCACCTCGTCGCCTTCCCACTCCGTGCAGAGGTCGGCCGCGGTGGGCGCGCCGTGCACCCAGCAGACGCGCAAGCCCATGGCCCGGGCCTGACGGGCCGCCAGCGGCATCGGGGCGACCCCCAGCCCACCGCTCACCAACGTCACCTGGCCAGCCGAGGGATCGAGCGTGAAGCCACGGCCCAGGGGCCCGAGGAGGGAGACCCGGTCTCCCTCATGGAGCTCGAGCAAGCGATGGGTCCCCTCCCCAACCGCCTTCAGCACCAGCTCGACGACCTCGCCCTCCGCCCGGTAGACGCTGAACGGGCGACGCAGCAACGGCCCTGGCCGGAGCAGCAGGTTCACGAACTGTCCAGCCCGCACCTCGCGGGCGATGGGACCAGCCTCGAATCCCAGCACGAAGGATCCCCGAGCGACCTGCCGCCGACTGACCAGGGGAGCCAGGAGGTCGTGCACTAGCTCCCCCCAAGACGCCACTCGCCGAGCGTCCGCACCTCGAGGTCGGCATCGGCACGCACGGCCGACTCCACCAACGCGCTGGCAGTGTCAAGCGAGGTGAGGCAAGGGACACGACGTTCGGCGGCTGCCCGCCGAATCTCGAAGCCGTCCCGTAGCGGTGGGAAGCCGTCCCCGGCCAGCGTTCCTGCCTCGGTGATCCCGGTCATGGTGTTGACGACCAGGTTGACCTGTCCTTCCTCGATCAGATCCAGGACAGTGCGACCGGGCTCCCCGATCTTGCCCACGGTGGTGGGGGAGAAGCCGGCCTGTCGCAGCGCTGCCGCCGTTCCCTCGGTGGCGTGGATCCGATACCCGAGCTGGGTCAGCCGGGAGGCGATGGCGAACATCTCCGGCTTGTCGGGGTCGGCGATGGTCAGGAGCGCCCCACCCCCCCGGGGGATGGCCATGCCGGCAGCCATGAATGCTTTGCGCAGCGCTGCCGTGAGGGTGCGACCGATCCCCATCACCTCCCCGGTCGACTTCATCTCCGGGCCGAGGTAGGAGTCGACAGCGGAGAGCTTGCTCATGGAGAACACCGGGGCCTTGACCGCCACCAGCGGCCGCGGAGGCACCAACCCGGTTCGCCAGCCGAGCTCGACCAGGCGATGTCCGAGCATGACCTGGGTGGCAAGGCGCACCATGGGGACCCCGGTGACCTTGGACATCATCGGCACCGTGCGGGACGCCCTCGGGTTCACCTCTAACACGTAGACCCGACCGCGATGGACGACGTACTGCACGTTGACCAGTCCGCGTAGCCCAAGGTGGCGGGCGATGCGAACCGTGTCCTCGACCACCTCCTCTTGCTCCTCGGGCTCCAGGTCGGGCGCCGGGTAGACGGCGAAGGAGTCACCAGAGTGGACGCCAGCCCGCTCCACGTGCTGCATGATGCCGGGGATGACGACCGTCTCCCCGTCGGAGACGGCGTCGACCTCGACCTCCACCCCCATCAGGTACTTGTCCACGAGCACGGTGCCTCGGGGCAAGGCGGCCCGTGCCCACTCCATGTAGCGGCGCAGTTCCTGGGGATTGCGCACGATCTCCATCGCCCGCCCGCCGAGCACGTAGGAGGGGCGGACCAGAACCGGATAGCCTGCCCTCTCGGCAATGGCCAGCGCCTCCTCGACCGAGGTGGTGGCGGCGCCGAGTGGTTGTCTGATGCCCATCTCTCGCAAGGCGGCCGAGAATCGCTGCCGGTCCTCGGCCAGGTCGATTGCGTCCACCGAGGAGCCCAGGACCTCCACCTGGCGCCCGGCCAGCGGCTGAGCCAGGTTGATCGCGGTCTGACCCCCGAACTGCACCATGGCCCCGAGGGCTCCCTCGGTGCGGGCCACGGTCTCCACCGAGGCCACGTCGAGCGGCTCGAAGTAGAGGCGGTCGGAGGTGTCGAAGTCGGTCGAGACGGTCTCTGGGTTGGAGTTGACCATCACCGCTCTGATGCCGGCTTCCTTGAGCGCCTGCACGGCGTGGACTGAGCAGTAGTCGAACTCGATCCCCTGGCCGATCCGGATCGGGCCCGAGCCGATCACCAGCACCGAGGGCGCCGAGGCCGGGGTCACCTCGCTCTCCTCCTCGTGGCATGAGTAGTAGTAGGGGGTGGCGGCCTCGAACTCGGCGGCACAGGTGTCGACCTGCTTGTAGGCCACCGGCCGACGGCCGGCTTGGGGCGTGCGCACCAGCTCGTACATGCGCTCCAGGAACCAGATGTCGATCCCGCTTCGCCGGGCCAGCTCCGCCGGCGTCGCACCAGCCCGAAGCTGGTGCAGCAGCGCGAACAGCCGACGGTCGTTGGGCTCCTCGAGGAGCCGCGGGTCCTCGAGCTCGGCCTCGAGCGGCGGCCGCTGCTCCAGAGAGCGAAGGGCCTTGTCGAGGGCCATCTCGAAGGTACGCGCGATGGCCATCACCTCGCCGGTCGATTTCATCTGTGTCCCCAGGCGGCGGTCGCCGCCGGGGAACTTGTCGAACGGCCAGCGCGGGATCTTGACCACAACGTAGTCGAGCGCCGGCTCGAAGGCCGCGAACGTACGCCCGGTGACCTGGTTCCGGATCTCGTCCAGGCGCAGCCCCACCGCCACCTTGGCGGCCACGCGAGCGATCGGGTAGCCGGTGGCCTTGGAGGCGAGGGCCGAGGAACGCGAGACCCGAGGGTTGACCTCGATCACGTAGTAGGTGGAGGAGGCGGGATCGAGGGCGAATTGGATGTTGCAGCCACCTTCGATCCCCAGGGCCCGGATGATGCGCAGGGCTGCGGAGCGGAGCATCTGGTGATCGCGGTCCGACAACGTCTGGGCCGGGGCCACCACGATCGAGTCCCCGGTGTGAACCCCCATCGGGTCCAGGTTCTCCATGTTGCAGACGGTGATGCAGGTGTCGGCTGCGTCCCGCATCACCTCGTACTCGATCTCCTTCCACCCCCAGAGCGAGCGCTCGACCAGCACTTGGTGGATGGGCGAGGCCTCAAGGCCGCCGCGCACCACCCGATCCAGGTCCCTGCGGTTGGTGACGAAGCCCCCGCCAGTGCCACCCAAGGTGTAGGCGGGACGCACGACCAGGGGCAGGCCGATCTCGCTCGCGAACGACCGTGCCTCGTCCAGGGATCGGCAGACCCGCGAGGGGGGCACCGGCTCGCCGATCTCGAGCAACAGCTGTTTGAAGGCCTCACGGTCCTCGGCCTTGCGGATCACCTCGGCATCGGCGCCGAGGAACCTGACGCCATGACGTGCCAGCACCCCCGACCGGTGGAGTTCGATGGCGAGGTTGAGACCGGTCTGCCCGCCCAGGGTGGGGAGGATGGCATCAGGACGCTCTCGCTTGATGATCTGCTCCAGGCACTCGACGGTCAGGGGCTCGATGTAGACGCGGTCTGCGACGCCCTCGTCGGTCATGATCGTGGCCGGGTTGGAGTTGACCAGCACCGTCGTCACGCCCTCCTCGCGCAGGGCCTTGCAGGCCTGGGTCCCGGCGTAGTCGAACTCGGCCGCCTGGCCGATCACGATCGGCCCGGAGCCGATGATCAGCACCTTGCCAGGCCGTGGCCGCCCGACCGAGGAGGCGGCGGGAGCTCCTCCTCCCACCGTCTGGGTGCTGGGCACGGCCCAGGTGGTCCTTCGGTGCTCGCGGACGTTCTCGACGAAGCGGTCGAAGATGTAGTGGTTGTCGGTCGGCCCGGGGCAGCCCTCGGGATGGTACTGGACGCTGGAGATGGGAAGGGAACGGTGGGCGAGGCCCTCGACCGAGCCATCGTTGAGGTTGAGCTGGCTGATGAAAAAGCCGCTCCGCTCGGGCAGGCTGGCCGCGTCCACCTGGAACTCGTGGTTCTGGCTGGTGATGTGCACCCGCCCGGTGAGCACGTCTCGGACGGGATGGTTGATGCCGTGATGACCGAAGGGGAGCCGGGAGGTGGTCCCGCCGATGGCCAGGCCCAAGATCTGGTGCCCAAGGCAGATGCCGAGCAGCGGGATGCGCCCGATCGCGCGCCGACAGAGTTCGACCGGACCGGTCAGGACCCCGGGATCGCCCGGCCCGTTGGCCAGGAGCAGGCCGTCCGCCTCGACCGCCTCCACCGTCTCCCAGGTCGCGGTGTGCGGGAGCACCACCACGCGACAGCCGCGCTCGCGCAGGCAGCGCAGGATGTTCGACTTCACCCCGTAGTCCACGACCGCGATGGTCAACCCCCGGCCATCGGCGTGGCCACGTCCCCGGAGCTCGGGAGGCAGCGGCTCCAGCCACTCCACGGTGGTGCGTCGGGAGACCTCGGCCACCAGGTCCTGCTCTGAGAGGGGCGTGACCCGACAGGCCAGCTCGTGCAGCTCGGCCAGGCGGGTTGGCGTCGGCGGCTCGTGCTCGTGAGAGAGCACGGCTCGCAGCGCTCCGTGGGTGCGGAGGTGGCGGGTCAGGGCGCGGGTGTCGACCTCGCTGATCCCTGGGACGCCTTGCTGCTTCAGGTACGTGTCCAGGGAGGCCACGGCGGAGTGGTGGGAGGGATGGGGGCAAGCCCAGCGGGCGATGAACCCACGGGCCCAGGCCCGGCCCGACTCCGCATCGTCTGGGCGGGTGCCGTAGTTGCCCTGGAGCGGGTAGGTCATGCAGAGCATCTGGCCGGCATACGAGGGATCGGTGAGCACCTCCTGGTACCCGGTCATGGCGGTGTTGAACACCACCTCGCCCTGGCCCAGCTGGTGCGCGCCCAGGGCTCGACCGACGAAGTGACGACCATCCTCCAAGACCAGCGCCGCGTATGCGGGCTCGGGATCGTTCTTCATGCCAGGATCAGCACCGCGTCGAGGCCCTCAACCTCCTGAAGGCACACCTCGACGGTCTCGGACGCCGACGTGGGCACGTTCTTGCCTACGTAGTCGGGACGGATAGGCAGCTCGCGGTGTCCGCGATCGATCAGGACCGCGAGCTGGATCGCGCGCGGGCGGCCGAACTCGATCAGCGCCTCCATCGCTGCCCGTGCCGTCCGGCCGTGGTGGATCACGTCGTCCACCAGGACGACCGTGCGGTCGGCCACGTCGGGCACCGCCGACGAGGGCCGACCTGGTCCCGCTGGGCGTCCGTCGTCGCGGTGGCCGGCGGTGTCGATCGAGCCCACCGGCACGGGCACGCCCTCGAGGTCCGAGAGCTTCGCCCCTAGGCGACGAGCGAGGACGTCCCCTTTCGAGATGATGCCGACGAGGACCACCTGATCGACCCCACGATTTCGCTCCACGATTTCATGGGCGATCCGGACCAGAGATCGTCTCATCGCCTCGGCGTCCATCACCTGTGCCTTGATGCGGCGCCCTGCCCACGGCGCCGGCTGGGACCGCGTGCTCACGCCAGGACCATGTCCAGGAGCGCCATCCGGATCTGCACGCCGTTGCGAGCCTGGCGGAAGTAGGCCGCCCGCGGGTCGGGGTCGACAGCCGGGTCGATCTCGTCCAGCCGGGGGAGAGGATGCATGACGATCGCGTGCGACCCCAGGCGGCGCATCTGGGCCGGGCCGATGACGTACCGCCCCTCAAGAGCCAGGTACGACCTCGGGTCGGCGAAGCGTTCTCGCTGGATGCGTGTCTGATAGACGACGTCGACCTCGGGCAGCACCGCCTCCAGGTCCTGGGTCTCCGCCCAGGGCACCCCCAGGGCGTCGAGGTGGGCCTTGACCTCAGGACGCATGGCCACCTCGGGAGGGGCCACGAACCACATCTGCACGTCGTGGTACTGGCCTAGCAAGTAGGCGAGCGAGTGGACGGTACGTCCGTTGGCCAGGTCGCCGACCATGGCCACCCGGATGCCATCCAGACGACCCAGCTCGCGCTGGATGGTGTAGAGGTCGAGCAGGGCCTGGGTCGGGTGTTGACCCTTGCCGTCTCCGGCGTTGATCAAAGGGACGTCGCTGACCGCGGCGGCCCGGGAGGCGGCCCCCTCCTCGGGGTGTCGGAGCACGATCACGTCGGCGTAGCCACCCACGACCCGGACCGTGTCCTCCAGGGTCTCGCCCTTGGCCGCGCTGGAGAACTCGCGGGCGTTGTCGGTCCCGATGGTCTGGCCCCCCAGCCGGAGCATCGCCGACTCGAACGAGAGTCGCGTGCGGGTGGAGGGCTCGTAGAAGAGCGCTGCCATGATGCGCCCCCGAAGCCGATCGGCGAACCATCCGGGACGCTCGCGCATCTGCTCGGCCCGCTCGAAGATCTCTTCAAGGAGCCGTCGGGTGAACTGTTGAGCCTCGAGCACGTGTCGCAGCCGTGGCTGTTGAGGGCTCGGTTTGGGCGCAGGCCCCCGGGCCAGGTCGCCGACAGCCATGAAAACACCTCCTTCCCGGCCTCACAGAACCGGATTTAAAGGACCGTACCTCGCGAGTCTAGCAGACGTTGGGGAGGGGCCGAGGTTCGAGAGGCGTCCTGGCCCTCAGCCGCCGGCGGCTGGCTCCGCGGTCCCCTCGCCCTCGAGCAGCTGACGGATGAAGCCCTCCTTGGCGGCTGCATAGGCCTGGGGATCCGGGAGCTGAGCGACCAGGCGTTGCTTCAGCTCCTCGTAGTCTCGGGCCAGGGCCCGGTCGGCCCGGAGTCGATCGCGGAACCAGAGCATGCGGCGCCAGGACCTGGTGCCGAAGGCGGTGAGGGCGGCATGGAAGGCTCGGGTCGGGCCGTCCTCGCGCCGCATCAGAAAACGGTCCTCAAGGTCCCCAAGGGGATCCCGCTCGTAGCCGATTCCCTGCAGCCGGGCCACCGCCTCAGCGGCCGTGGCCAGACCGGGCAGGGCGATGGCGATATCGAGGATTGGCCGAGAGCTCAATCCGGGGACCGCGGTGCTTCCGACGTGCTCGATGGCCAGGGCGCTCCTCCCGAGCGCACCCTGCAGTCGCGCCCGCTCGACGGCGAAGCGCAACGGCCAAGAGGGATCGTAGCGCACGATCACCACGCGCCGCGACTCGGGCGCATGGCCGGCGCTGGAACTCACCGCCAGCGTGATGACACGACCATACCAACCACACCCATGCCAACGGCACGCCCGGTCAGTGCCGGAAGTGCCGCTCTCCGGTCACCACCATAGCGGCCCCGACGGCGTCGGCGGCGGCCACCGATTCCGAGTCGCGGATCGAGCCGCCGGGGTGGATGATGGCAGTGACCCCCGCCGCCAAGCCTACCTCGACCGCATCGGGGAAGGGAAAGAACGCGTCGGAGGCCATCACGGCACCGCGAGCCCGATCCCCCGCCCGCTGGACCGCCAGCTGGGCGGCCTCCACTCGGCTCATCTGCCCGGCGCCCACGCCCACGGCGGCCAGGTCCCGGGCGAGCACGATCGCGTTTGACTTGACGTGCTTGACGACCACCCAGGCGAACTCCAGCTGCGACCATTCCTCTGGGGTTGGTTGCCGCTTGCTGACCACGCGGCAGGCGCGACGATCGAAGCCACGCTCGTCCCAGGACTGGACCAGGAGCCCGCCGGGGACGGATCGCACCTGGAGGCCGGGCGCCCGTACCGGTCCCGCCTCCAGCACCCGAAGCTTCTGACGGCGTTGGAGCATCGTCGCGGCCTCGGGGTGCACGCTCGGGGCCACCACCACCTCCGTGAAGACGCCTACGACTGCCTCTGCGGTGGGGACGTCGAGCTCCCGGTTGAAAGCGACCACGCCCCCGAACGCCGACCGGGGGTCGCACTCATAGGCCTTGCGATAGGCGTCGGCCAGGTCGTCGCCCACGGCTGCCCCACAGGGGTTGGTGTGCTTGACGATCACTGCCCCCGGCGGGTCGAACTCGGCGACCAGCGCCAGGGCCGCGGCGGCGTCCTGGATGTTGTTGTAGCTGAGATCCCCGCCCTGGAGCTGACGGGCCGAGCCCAGCCCACCTGGGTCGGGGCCGAGGCGGTAGAAGGCGGCCAGCTGGTGGGGATTCTCCCCGTAGCGGAGAGGCCGGGCCAGGCTGCCGGCCACGGTCAGCTCAGGGGGGAAGCGCCTCCCCTCCTCGCCCTGGAGGCCGTGCAGCCAGGCGGCGATGTGGGCATCGTAGGCGGCGGTGTGGGCGAAGGCCTCGGCGGCGAGCTGCCGACGCATGGCCGTTCCGATCCCTCCAGCCTGGAGGGCGTTGAGGACGTCGGTGTAGCGCTCTGGCCTCACCACCACGACGACGTCGGCGTGGTTCTTGGCCGCGGAGCGGATCATGGCCGGACCGCCGATGTCGATCTGCTCCAGGACCTCGCCCAGGCTGATCCCGGGCGAGGCCGCGGTTTCCTCGAACGGGTAGAGGTTGACGCAGACGAGGTCGATCGTCGACAGACCCTGCTGCTCGAGCTGGCGGAGGTGCTCGGGCAGGTCCCGCCGAGCCAGCAGCCCGGCGTGCACTCCGGGATGCAGGGTCTTGACCCGCCCGTCCAGCATCTCCGGGAGGCCGGTGAGGTCGCTGACCGGACGGGCATCGATGGATGCCTCCTCAAGCGTGCGCAGGGTGCCGCCGGTCGCGTAGAGCTCGAAGCCGAGTCGCTGCAGGCCACGGGCGAAGGCCGGTAGCCCGGCCTTGTTACTGACGGAAAGAAGGGCTCGTTTGGGCAAGGAGTTCGATCGCCTCCGGAAGGATTCGGTGCTCTTCGGCCTGGATGCGGGCACGAAGGGTCTCAACGGTGTCGCCGGGCAGGACAGGCACGGCCGCCTGGACCAGGATGGGTCCGGCATCCACCTCCTCGGTGACGATGTGGACCGTGCACCCGGTGATGCGCACCCCGTGGGCCAGGGCTCGTTCGATGGCGTCCATGCCCCCGGCGAAGGCCGGCAGGAGCGAGGGGTGGACGTTGAGGATCCGGTCTCGGAAGGCGGCCACGAAGCCGGGCGTGAGGATCCGGTCGTAGCCAGCGTTGATGACCAGCTCGACTCCGTGCTCCCGGAGCCAGGCGCACATGGCGGCATCCCGCTCCTCCACCGAGCCGAAGCGACGCTGGGAGAACTCGCCCAGGGGCAGCCCCCGTTCCCGGGCAAAGGCCGCGGCGCCACAGCTGGGACGGTTGGTGGCCACGGCTACGACCCGGTAGCCGCGCTCGACCAGGTTGCGAAGGTTGGAGCCCTTGCCGCTGACCAGGACTCCGAGGCGGACAGGGGCGACCATCGGCTCAACGGAACATGATCCGGCGGGTCCCTGATCGACGCACGACCCGTCCCACCACCGGCAGCCCAGGGAGCGGCTCTGAGGTGACCAGCACCATCCCGAGGCCCATGTTGAACGTTCCCAGCATCTCCTCCTCGGAGATCCGGCCTCGACGGGCGATCAGCCGAAAGATGGGCGGCACCTCCCAGGACGAGCGGTCGACCTCCGCCGCCAGGTCCTCGGGGAGGGCCCGAGGCAGGTTGGCCGGGAGGCCACCCCCGGTGATGTGCGCGGCTGCCTTCCAGGGCAGCGACTGGAGCTGGTCGAGGTAGCAGCGGTGGGGCTCAAGCAGCTCCTCGCCCAGGGGGCGCCCCAGCTCCGGCTCCACGCGGCCCAGCGGAACGTCCTCGAACACCCGGCGCACGAGGGAGAAGCCGTTGGTGTGGAGACCGCTGGAGGGCAAGCCGACCAGCAGGTCACCTGGCCGCACCGGCTCGCGTTCGCTTGTGGTCTCCACCCGTCCGACCATGAACCCGGCCAGGTCGTAGTCACCCAAGGCGTAGACCCCCGGCATCTCGGCCGTTTCGCCGCCGAGCAGCGCACAACCGACCGCCGAGCAGGCTTCGACCAGGCCCGACATCACCTCGACGAAGACGGCCTCCTCCAGACGTCCCCCAGCGAAGTAGTCCATGAGGAAGAGGGGCCGCGCACCCATGGTGGCGATGTCGTTGGCGCAATGGTTGACGAGGTCGTGGCCGATCCCGCGATGTCGCCCGTAGGCGATGGCGACCTTGATCTTGGTGCCCACCCCGTCGGCTGAGGCGGCCAGCAGCTCCCCACCCGGCAAGCGATAGAGCCCAGCGAAGGGGCCCACCCCGGTCACCACCTCGGGCCCCTGGGTGGCGGCGATGAGGCCGCGGACCCGGTCCAGCATCTTGGCGTACGCAGCCACGTCCACCCCGGCGGCGGCGTAGGAGAGGCGCTCGCGGTGGAGAGGAGCGTCCTCACTCACCGTCGTGCTTGGCCAGGGCGCCGACCGGCGCTGGCTCCCCCGGAGGGTGGCCGTGGCCCGGATCCTGTTGGGGCTCCTCCAAGGCCATCTTGTCCATCTCCAGCTGCTGCGGGACCGCCACGGGGTAGGCGCCATCGAAACAGGCGCGGCAAAAGCCGTCGATGGTGCCCCGGCCCACGGCGCGCATCAGCCCCTCAAGGGAGAGGTAGGCGAGGGTGTCGGCGCCGATCAGCTGGCGCACCTCCTCAACCGAGCGTCCGGCCGCCACCAACTGCTTGGTGGAGCCGATGTCCACCCCCATGAAGCAGGGGAATCGCATGGGGGGGCTGGAGATCCGGAGGTGCACCTCGCGCGCCCCAGCCCTGCGCAGGATCTCGATGATGCGCCGCGACGTGGTCCCGCGCACGATGGAGTCGTCGACCGCTACCACCCGCCTGCCCTGGAGCGAGCGGCGGAGCGGGTTCAGCTTGAGCATCACCCCTGCCTCGCGCAGGGACTGGTCGGGCTGGATGAAGGTGCGGTTGATGTACCGGGACTTGATCAAGCCCTCACGGAAAGGGATGCCTGACTCCTCGGCGTAGCCGATGGCGGCCGGCGTCCCCGAGTCCGGGAGCCCGATGACCATGTCCGCCTCCACCGGCTGTTCTCGGGCCAGCTCCCGACCCATCCGTACCCGGGCCTCCTCCAGCTCGCAGTTCTTGAGGATGGAGTCCGGCCGGGCGAAGTAGATGAACTCGAAGACGCACATCGCGTGCCGGTCCGACTCCTGGAACTGGGTCGCGGTCAGGCCGTGCTCGTCCATGATGACCATCTCCCCCGGACGGACCTCCCGCACGAAGGTGGCGTTGACCGTGTCCAGGGCGCAGGTCTCGGAGGCGACCACGTGGGCCGGTTGACCGCGGAGGGGGATGAAGCCGAGGCTCAGCGGGCGAAAGCCCAGAGGGTCACGAAGCGCGATGACCGCGTCGCTGGTCAGCACTGCGCAGGAGTAGGCACCGGTGATCCTGGCGAAGGCACGCCTCAGCACCTCCTCCCAGTCGCTCCCGTGCGTGCGCTCGATGAGCCGTGCCACGACCTCGGTGTCCAGCCCGGTCTCGAAGCGTGCCCCCTCTGCCTCCAGGCTGCGGCGAAGGCCACCGGAGTTGATGAGGTTGCCGTTGTGGGCGATGGCGCCGGGGCCCAGCACCGGGTGGTGGAATGGCACCGGCTGGGCGTTCTCAAACCGGCTCGCGCCGGTGGTTGAGTACCGCGTGTGGCCGATGGCCACGAACCCCTTCAGCTGGCTCAGCGCCTCCGCCGAGAAGGCCTGGGCCACCAAGCCCATGCCGCGGTGGATGCGAACCTGCTGACCGTCGCCGACGGCGATGCCGGCGGACTCCTGACCCCGGTGCTGGAGGGCGAAGAGCCCGAAATAGGTCAGGTTGGCGACGTCGACATGACGACCATGGATGCCGAAGATGCCGCACATCTCAGCCTCCCAGCCTCCATGAGCGTTCCCCTGGAGGGTCCGATTGGCGTTCCCAGGCCGCCCACCGGCCGGTCATGTGCCTGCCCCGCTGGCTGCGGCCCGACTCAATCATGCAGCGCCCCCTCCCAGGCCCGACGGGCCTCGGCCAACGGGACCTCGACAAGTCCCTCCAGCCGCAGCACCTCGCCTCCCACCGTTCCGAGCACGGTCAGCTCGATGGTGTGCCGGGCGGCCAGAGCCTGGAGGCGGGGCAACGCTCGGGGATGGGCACTGAGCAGGAAGCGTCCCTGGGACTCGCCGAAGAGCAACGCGTCGAGCCCCAGGTCATCCGGGGCTACGAGCCTGCCTTGGCACCCCAGACCACCAAGCAGGCAGCACTCGACCAGCGCGACCAGCAACCCTCCCTCGGCCACGTCGTGGGCGGAACGAAGCAGGCCCTCGGCCGCGGCCTCGAGCACCAAGGACTGCGCGGCACGTTCACGGGCCAGGTCCAGGCTCGGGGGCGGCCCATGCACCACGCCGTGGATGACCTTCAGGTACTCGGAGCCGCCCAGCTCTCGGGCCGTCTGTCCCACGAGCAGAACCACGTCGCCCGGCTCCTGGAAGCCGGCCGGGATCCGGCGGCGGTGGTCCTTGAGCAAGCCCACCATCCCCACCACCACGGTGGGGTCGATGGCGCCTTGCGGCGACTCGTTGTAGAGGCTGACGTTCCCGCTCACCACCGGCAGCTGGAACGCCCGGCACGCGGTTGCGATCCCCTCGATCACCTGCTCCAGCTGCCATGCCACCTCGGGACGCTCGGGGTTGCCCAAGTTGAGGCAATCGGTCAAGGCCAGCGGCCGCGCCCCGGTGGCAACCAGGTTGCGGGCGGCCTCCGCCACCGCGATCTGGGCTCCCACGAAAGGATCCAGGCGGCAATAACGGGCGTTGCCGTCGATCGTCATCGCCAAGCCGAGGGAGGTCCCCAGCACGCGGAGGACGGCAGCGTCCCCGCCCGGGGGCAGGACGGTCGCGTTGCCCACCATGTGGTCATAACGCCGGAACACGGGTTGACGGCTGCCCAGGTTGGGGCTCCGGAGAAGGCGCAGGAGGGCTGCCTGCACCTCCGCGGGGGGAAGGGGCGGGAGGCGCGGTGGCGACCGGCGTGACGCCGGTGGTTGGGGCCGGAGCTGGCGCGTCGGGACACCCCCGGTGAGGAGTTCGATCGGCAGGCGGGCGACCTCCGCTCCCGCCTCCAACACGCTCAAGTCGCCGTCGGCCGTCACCTCCCCGATCACCTTGGCCTCCAGGTCCCACTTGGTGCAAGCCTGGACGACCTGGGCCTCGCAGCCGGGCTCGACGACCACCAGCATGCGCTCCTGGGACTCGGACAGCATCACCTCGTAAGGCGTCATGCCAGCCTCGCGCCGCGGCACCCAGGTGGTCTCGATGCGTGCCCCGACCCCGGTACGGGCCGCAACCTCGGCTGCGGCCGAGGTGAGGCCGGCCGCCCCGAGGTCCTGAAGCCCCACCACGCCCTTGAGGTCGACCAGCTCCAGGCAGGCCTCCAGCAGGCACTTCTCAAGGAAGGGGTTGCCAACCTGCACCGCTGGGCGTCGCTCAGCCCAGGCCTCGTCCAGCTCCAGGGAGGCAAAGGAGGCGCCGTGGAGGCCATCCCTGCCCGTCGGGGAGCCGGCCAGGACGAGCAGGTTGCCCGCCTCCCCGGCACGGGCGCGACGCAGACGGTCGGCGCGCATCAGGCCCACGCACATGGCATTGACCAGGGGGTTACCGGCATACCCCTCGTCGAAGTAGATCTCCCCGCCCACGGTCGGCACCCCGACGCAGTTGCCGTAGCCCCCGATCCCGCCCACCACCCCCTCGAGGTGGCGCCGGCTCCCGGGCAAGGGGCCGAAGCGAAGTGAGTCGAGGAGCGCCACTGGCCGGGCGCCCATGGCCAGGACGTCGCGGAGGATGCCGCCGACCCCGGTGGCTGCCCCCTGGTAGGGCTCGACCGCACTTGGATGGTTGTGGGACTCCACCTTGAACACCACCGCCCAGCCTTGGCCGATGTCGACCACCCCGGCGTTCTCCCCGGGACCCTGGAGCACCCTGGGCCCGGAACTCGGGAGCCGGCGCAGCAGGGGCCTCGAACTCTTGTAGGAGCAGTGCTCCGACCACAGGACTCCCAGCATGCCCAGTTCAAGCCGGTTCGGCTCCCGTCCTAGCCGGCGCACGATCTCCGCGTACTCCTCCCTGGTCAGTGCCACCTCGCGGAGGGTGCCCTCGTCGATGACGAGCCCGCTCATCTCCGGTCACCTCGGGCGGACCGGCGGTCGATGCCGGCCATCGAGCACGCGACCTCGAGCACCGAGCGGAAGAGGAAGAGCCCATCGGTCCCCCCCAGGTCGGCCTCGGCACACCGTTCCGGGTGCGGCATCATGCCAAGCACGTTGCCCCTGGGATTGACGATGCCGGCGATGTCATGGGCGGAGCCGTTGGGATTGGCCTCACCTCCCCGCTCGCCGCGCTCGTCGCAGTAGCGAAAGACGACCTGGCCCCGCGCCTCCAACTGGCTCAGGGTTGCAGGGTCGGCCTGGTAGTTGCCCTCCTGGTGGGCGATCGGCATGCGCAGCACCCGGTCCCCGATGGCGTGGGTGAAGGGCAGGTCGTCCCGCTCGCAGCGGAGGTTGACCCACTGGCAGCGGAACTCGAGGCAGGTGTTGCGGATCAGGGCTCCAGGAAGGAGCCCGGCCTCGCAGAGCACCTGGAAGCCGTTGCAGATCCCCCACACCAGGCCCCCATGCTCGGCGAACTCCCGTACCGCCTCCATCACCGGGGAAAAGCGAGCGATGGCGCCGGGACGCAGGTAGTCACCGTAGCTGAATCCGCCGGGGAGGATCACGCAATCGGCCCCCTCAAGGTCCGATTGGCGGTGCCAAAGGTAGCGGACCTCGGCTCCGAGCACCCGCTCGATGACCCACCCGCAGTCCCGGTCCGACCAGGTGCCCGGGAAGACCACCACCCCGAACCTCATCCTGACGCCTCTTCCGGGGCGAGGGATGGCACAACCCTGCCACCAGGCCCGAACTGGCCGGGACGAGGTCCTTGCGCTCCCTGACCGGTCATCCCTGCGCTGAAGGTTCGGGGTCGATCTCGAAGCGGAAGTCCTCGATCACCTGGTTGGCCAGGAGCTCCCGGCACATGGCTTCCACCCGTGCCGACGCCTCCAGAACCGACCCCGCTGCCAGCTGGATCTCTACGTATTTGCCGACCCTGACCCCAGACACCTCCGAGAATCCCAACGAGGTCAGGGCCCGATGCACGGTCGCTCCCTGGGGGTCGTTCACCACCGGCTTGGGGGCCACGATCACCCGGGCGATCATCGGTCCTGGGGACGGGCCGCCGGCGCCAGGGTGAGGGGCCGACCGGTGAGTCGCTCGTAGGCCTGGAGGTACCGCTCCCGGGTATGTGCCACTACCTCCTCGGGCAGCGCGGGGGGCGGCGACTCACGGTCCCATCGGCTCTCGTGGGTCAACCAATCGCGGATCAGCTGCTTGTCGTACGACTCAGGGCTGCTCCCAACCCGGTAGCTGGTTGCATCCCAGTAGCGGGAGCTGTCCGGGGTGAGCGCCTCGTCGATCAGCAGGAGCTCCCCGTCGACCAGCCCGAACTCGAACTTGGTGTCGGCGAGGATCAGCCCTCGCCGCTCGGCATGGGCGGCGGCGTACCCGTAGAGGCGCAGGCTGACCTCCCGGAGCCGTCCGGCCAGCTCATGGCCCAGCTCGTCCTGCAGCCGGCTGAAGGGCACGTTCTCGTCATGCCCGGTCTCTGCCTTGGTGGCCGGGGTGAAGATCGGCTCCGGGAGCCGCTGGCTCTCCTGAAGGCCTGGCGGCAGCCGCTCACCGACCACGGTCCCCGAGCGGCGGTACTCGGCCCAGGCACTTCCCGCGAGGTAGCCGCGGACCACGCACTCGAAGTCGATGCGACGTGCACGACGCACGACCATGCATCGTCCCTCCAGCTCGGGCGGCAGACCCTCCCAGGACGTGCCCAACAGGTGATTGGGCTGCAGCGAGGCGGTCGCCTGGAACCAGAAGATGGAGAGCTGGGTCAGCACGCGTCCCCGGTCGGGGACTCCAGTGGGAAGCACGCGGTCGAAGGCGGAGACGCGATCGGTGGCGACCATCAGCAGCCGGTCGTGGTCGAGCTCGTAGGTGTCTCGGACCTTCCCTCGGGCGAAGAGAGGAAGGTCAAGCTGGGTTTGCATCAACGCGGGGCCAACCGTCATGCTCCGGCGTTCACCTCCACCGTCAGCCCCAGCCGTTCGAAGGCGAGGTCCACATGGCGCAGGAACCTGGCTGGGCTGAAGATCTCGTCCATCCGCTCACCGATCCGGGCCGCCACCTCAGGATCCGCCTGTAGGTTGGCTCGGAAGCCGCCGTCTCCCCGCAGCGCTCGGTGCGCGGCCGACTGCACGATCCGATAGGCGTCCTCCCGAGAGAGACCGCTTTCCACGAGTGCCAGGAGAGCTGCTTGGGAGTAGACGATGCCGCCGCCGAGCTCCAGGTTCTGGAGCATCCGCGTGGGATGCACCTCGAGGCCCGCGAGGACCCGCCCCAGCTCGGTGGCCATGAAGTCGACCAGGCAGCAGGCATCGGGGAAGATCACCCGCTCCGCGGAGCTGTGGCTGATGTCTCGCTCGTGCCAGAGGGCGACGTTCTCCTGGGCGGTCAAGGCGTGGCCGCGGACCACCCGAGCCAGGCCGCAGATGCGTTCCGTGAGCACGGGGTTGCGCTTGTGCGGCATCGCCGACGATCCCTTCTGCTCATCCCCGAAAGGCTCCAGCGCCTCCCCCACCTCGCTCCGTTGCAGGTGACGGACCTCGAGCGCAATCCGTTCCATGGAGGCGGCGGCGGTGGCGAGGGCGCTCATGAAGGCGGCATGCCGATCACGGCCGACCACCTGGGTGCTCACCGGGTCCACGCGCAGGCCGAGGGCCGAGCACACGTACTCCTCGACCCGAGGGTCGACGCTGGAGTGGGTGCCCACCGGACCGCTCAGCTTCCCTGTCGCCACCTCGGCGGTGGCCTGCTCAAGGCGGGCGATGGTCCGGTCCAGCTCCGCCACCCAGCCGGCCACCTTGAACCCGAAGGTGATGGGCTCAGCGTGGATGCCGTGGGTGCGCCCTACCATGATCGTCCCTCGATGGCGCACGGCCAGCGCCGCAGCGGTGCCCCGCAGCTGGCGCAGGTCCTCGAGGATCACGTCCGCGCTCTCCCGGAGCTGGAGGGCGAAGGCGGTGTCGACCACGTCGGAGCTGGTCAGGCCCAAGTGGAGGTAGCGGGCCTCCGGCTGGCCGACCGACTCGCTGACCGCGGTGAGGAAAGCGACGACGTCGTGGCCGACTCTGGCCTCGATCTCGGCGACCCGCTGGGGATCTACCGTCGCGGCCCGGATTCGAGGCAGCGCCTCGGCCGGTACCCTGCCCAGAGAGCTCCAGGCCTCACAGGCCAGGATCTCGACGCGCAGCCACAGGTCGAACCGGTGGCGGTCAGACCAGATCTCCTGGATTCGGGCCGGTGCGTACCGTGGGATCACTGGGGCGGCCAGCTCCTGAGGATCAACGGAGACGATAACAGGTGCTTCACCATTATATTGGTGCCTGCCAATCTCCACATGTAGTGCGTTGGACACAGGAAATCCACAACATGTGGATTGGTTGCGATCGCTCCGGGGCCCCCTGGAGAGCGCGCCCGAAACGCTAAGCTGAGGGACTGCATGGAGCACCGTCGTAACCGAGGGAGGACGGCCGCCGTTTGACCGGGCAAAGAAGGAGCGGGGCATGAGCACCCTGCCGTCCCGGGAGGACGAGCAGGCGCTCGTGGAGCGCGCGAAGCGCGATCCCAACGCGTTTGGTGAGCTCTATGACCTGTACTTCCTTCAGATCTACCGGTTCGTATATTCGAGGATGCGCGATCAGGCGGCAGCTGAGGACGTCACCTCCGAGGTGTTCATGAAGGCGCTCAAGAGCATCGGGCGCTATCAGGACACGGGGAAGCCGTTCTCGGCCTGGCTGTATCAGATCGCGGTGAACTCGGTGGCGGATCGCTACCGGCTGGCGCGGCCCCTTGAGAACATCGACGAGCAGCGTGACCTGGCCGTGGGGGGGCCTGCCCTGGAGGAGGTGGCGGCCCAGCGGGACGAGCTGCGTCGGATCTGGTCGATGGTGGAGACCTTGCCCAAGCAGCAGCGCATCGCCATGGTGCTGAAGTTCCAGGAGGACATGAAGATCGAGGACATCGCCGCGGTGATGGGGAAGTCACCGGGGGCGGTGAAGCTTCTCATCCATCGGGGGGTGAGCAGGGTGCGCCAGCTCGTGGGGGCTGAGGGGCGGTCGTGAGCTTCACCTCAGGCACCCAGCCGCCAGGACGTCGTCCCCGACGTCGACGGAGGAGCTTAGGCTGGTGAAGGCGCCCAGAGACCCTGAGCTAGATGCCCTCTTCGAGGAGCTCTCCCCTGGTGACCGTGCGCTGCAGGACTTCGCGCAGATGCTGCGCTCAGCACCTTGGCCGGGCGGGGCCGCTGATCCCGATCCCACCTTCCGCCTTGCCCTCCGCCGCCGGCTTCTGCAAGAGGCCTGGAAGCTGGCTGCCCAACGGCGCCAGCCATGGTACCGGAAGCTCTTCTCCACCCCCACCGGGCTGGCCTGGGCGGCTGCAGCCCTCGGTGCCCTGCTGATCGGCCTGGCCGGGCTTGCGGTCCTCGCCCATCCCACCCGAGGCCCGCAGCCCACGGTCGAGGTGGCAAGTCCGTTGAACGACGCCCACACCGTGGCCGTGGTCCAGCCCATCGAGCTCGACTTCAGCCAGCCAATGGACACCCGATCGGTCGAGGAGGCGGTCAAGATCTCACCTGCCACTCGTGTCAGCTACCAGTGGCTGAGCCCCAACCGGGTGGAGATCACGCCCATGAGCGGCACCCTGGCGCCCAACACCCAGTACACGGTGGTGGTCGCCCCGAGCGCGAAGACCAAGGATGGGACGGCGCTCGGCAAGCCGGCGGTGGTCACCTTCGTCACCACCGCACCCCCGGCCTCACCTGGCCCCACCCCTAGCCAGAGCCCGACCACGGGGCCCGCGTCTCAGCTGGCGGGCATGCGCCAGCTGGCTCCGATCGGCACCTCGGCTCCGGCCTGGTCGGCCGATGGCAGCACCCTCTACGTGGTCAACCCCAACGGGAGCCTCGAGGCGGTGGCGATCGCCGGCGGTACCCGGACGTTGGCCTCCGGTGGGGTGACCACGGTGGCGGTGGGGCCCTCCGGGCCTGCCTACGTCCAGAACGGGCAGGTGGTGTACGGTCAGACCACGATCCAGGGGGTTCAGCCGCTCGCCCTTGGCTTCCAGGGCTCGAACTTGCTGATTGGCACCGCCCAGGGAATCGTGGACGCCCACGGCACCACCATCGCCGCCTTCAGTGAGACGGCGCGTCTGGTTGACATCGCGCCCGGCGGCGGTCACGCGGCCTACCTGGGGACCTCAGGAACCCTCCACGTGGTGGACCTGGCCAGCGGGAGGGATGTCCCGGTGGGACCGGCCACGGCCCTGGGGGACTGGTCGTCGAGCGCCGATCGCTACGCCTACGCCAGTTCCGGGGCGGTCCAGGTCACCGACATGAGCGGCAACGTCTCCCGACTGGCCGGCGTGGGCGGGGTGACCGGGATCTCCTGGTCGGACGCCGACCAGATCCTCCTCGCCACCAGCTCTGGCCTGGAGGTCATGAACGCCGACGGCACCGGTCTCCACCAGGTGGCGTCCGGTGACTTCGAGCAGCCTGAGTGGTCGCCGAGCGGTGGGCTGTTCGCCTTCAAGCGCGATGGCGCGGTGTGGGTGGCCCAGCTGATGGGCCCGCGCCCGGCTGCTTCCCCCTCGCCCACCGTCGGTGACGAGCAGGACTTCGTCCAGAGCTTCCTTGCCGGTGCCGCATCTGGATCCGGCGCTCAGTCTTTGGGGCAGCTCGATCAGAATGGCAAACTGGCCTATCAGCGCCTCCTCCAGGCGCAGCCCAGCCTTGGCGGGTTCACTCGCTCCTACGTCGTCCTGCTGCAACCGAGCCGAGCCGTGGTGCGCTTGATCTACGGGCAGGGAGCTGCCCAGACCGCCATCGACCTGACCCTCACCCTGGTCACGGACGCTGACGGTGGCCTTCACATTCACGACCTCAGCGCGCAGCCGGTGCCTAGCTTCGGGAAGGGACCGCAGGTGCTGAGCGTCTCGGTCGGCCGAGCCCAGGTCCGAGTCCAGTTCGACTCTGACCTGATGGCGAGCAGTGTCCAGTCTGGAGTGCTGCTTGAGGGCGTTGCCAACGCCCAGGTCTCGTACGACGCCAGCTCGCGAACCGTCCTCCTCGTGGTGCCCGGTGGCTTGACGCCGGGAGCCACCTACACCCTCCAGGTGACCGGCGCGCTCGAGGACGTCAACCAGCGGGCGGCGTCCCCTTACGAGCTGTCCTTCACCGCCTGATCCTCCGGAGGCATGGCAGGGCCCAGGTCCACCTGGGAGGTCGGGAAGGGGGTCGCAGGATGCTCCGCCAGGAGACGGCGCAGGGCGTCGAGGTTAGTGATGCTGGCCAGCGTCTCCGGGTGGTCGGGGCCTAAGTGGCGTTCTCGAACGTCGACCGCCCGCTCAAGGTAGACCAGAGCGCTGGCGAGGTCGCCCAGCTGCCAGAGCAGCGTCCCCAGGCGATGCTCGGTGTCGGCCGTTTGCACGTGGTCCGGACCGAGCACCTCCTCGCGGATCTCAAGCGCCCGCTCCAGGTAGGTCCTGGCCCCCACCAGGTCGCCCTGCTCGATCAGCAGCAGCCCGAGATCGTGCAGGCTGGCCGCGGTCTCGGGATGGTCTGCCCCCAGGGCCTGCTCCCGGATAGCGACTGCTCGCTCCAGGTAGGGCTGTGCCTCGACGAGGTCGCCCTGAGCCTGCAGAAGCGTGCCCAGCTGGCTCAAGCTGGTCGCGGTCTGGGGATCGTAGGGGCCGAGGACGCGCTGGGAGATGACCAATGCTCGCTCCAGGTAGGAGCGCGCGCCCTCCAGGTCCTGCTCGGCGCGCAGGAGCATCCCTAGGTTGCTGAGGCTGGCGGCGGTCACCGGATGCTCGGGGCCAAAGGCCCGTTCTCGGATGGTCAGCGCACGCCGCAGGTAGGAGAGGGCCCCCTCGGGGTTGCCACGTGCTTGGAGGATGGTGCCGACGCCATCCAGGATCGTGGCCGTCTCGGGATGATCTGGCCCCAAGGTTCGCTCGCAGGCCTCGAGGGCGCGGAATAGGCATTCCTGGGCACCGGCCAGGTCGCCTTGGGCCTTCCGCACCATCCCAACGTCCCTCAAGCAGGCCAGCGTCCTGGGGTCGTCAAAGCCTGACGTGACCTCCCAGGTCCCAAGGGCGCGCTCCAACCAGGCCCGGGCGTCGGTCAGGTCGCCTTGCTCCATGAGCAACCTGCCCAGGCTGTGGCGGGCCGCGGCGGTCTCGGGGTGCTCGCCCTGCTGACGCTCCAAGAGGCCGACGGCTCGCTCCAGGCAACGGCGGGCGCCAGCGGGATCGCCCTGCCCCTGGAGCACCCAGCCCAGGTCGCCGGCGATGGTGGCGAGGGCGGGATGGTCGTCCCCCGAGGTCCGCTCGGCTCGGGCCAGGGCCTCCTCAAGGTAGGTCCGGGCTCCGGTGAGGTCACCCTGCGCGCGCAGCAGCGATCCTAGGCTGTGGAGACCCTCGATGGTCTCGGTGGATTCCGGTCCCAGCAACCGTTCATGGATGGTCAGGGCCCGCTCGAGATGGGGGCGAGCCGAGGTTGAGTCGCCCAGGGCCCACAGCAGACGGCCGAGTTCAGCGCTGAGCTGGGCCACCCGCACGTCTTCGCCTCGTGCAGCCGCCGCCCGGGTGACGACGTCGAGGTGGGGGGCCAGGAGGAGTTGGCGGGACGTCTCCCCCGCCCGGTTAGCCTCGCGGGCAAGCCTGATCAGTGCCTGTTCCACCATCGTCTCGGCCTCAGGATCAATGGCCGTAAGGCCGACGTAGGTGGCCAGTCGGCGGTGGAGCCAGAGGCACTGGCCGTCAGGCTCAAGGAGGGTCAGGTGGACAAGCCAGGTGAGCGCCTCCCGTGCCTCCTCTCGTGCTTGAGAGGTGAGGGCGCGGTCGGAGGAGGGCGTCGATGGTTCCTCCCTGTTGGCGAGGGGAGCTTCGAGCAGGGTGGCCAGCAGGAGGTCCTCAGGGATGGGGGTGGGGGCGAACCGGGCCGCTCGTGCCAGCAGAGCGTGAGCGTGGTGCCGACAGCTGGCCTGGTTGAGGATGAGGAGGTCGAGCACGAAGGCCCGGGCCGGCCCCGGTGAACGGACCGATGCGGTCGTCGGGGGTTGGGCTCGGCGACGACCGAAGATGACGCCCAGCGGGCGACGCAGCCCACCGTCGGAAAGCGTCTCCGGTGGGCTGTCCAGCTTCGATGCGTCGGCCTCGATGGTTGGGTCGCAGAGCCACTGACGGTATCCTTCGGGGGCGAGCTCCCGCTGAGCGGCCAGGGCACCGCCGGCCAGGGTCAGCGCCAGAGGCAGGTCGTCCAACTCGCGTGCGATCTGCCCAAGTGTCGTCGGCTGCGCGGCCAGGTCGGGACGGAAGCTGCTCAGCACCGCCACCCCGTGCTCCCGAGGCAGGGGCCCGACCGGTAGCATCGCCGGTCGCGGTGGGCCGTCCCATACCGGTAGCCTTGACGTGATCAGGACGTGTGCCCCGCCCCGGCTGGGGAGGAAGTCGCGCAGCCTGCTCGGCTCGTCGCAGTCGTCGTAGAGAAGGAGTCTGGGCGTGTCCCCCTGCCAGGCGCCGAGCACCAGGTGGACCTGCTCGTCCAGAGGCAGGCTTGGGAAGTCGGGCCTTAGGTCCATGGCGTCGCTGCGCCCACAGGCCGCGACCTGGAGGGCGACGACGGTGGGGACGGAGCAGTTGATCCAGAAGACCCCGCCGGGGAAGTAGCGGCCGTAGCGATACGCGAACTCCAGGGCCAGGGCGGTCTTCCCCGACCCTTCGGCTCCCGTCAGCACCATGGCGCGCCGTTCGCTCAGCGCGCTCGCGACCCTTTGCAACTCAGCGACACGGCCGGTGAAGCGCGGGGATCGAGATCGCGGCAACCGCGATCCAGCCGGCAGGGGACCTGGCTCCGGGAGCACCCCAAGGGGCAGTTGCACTAGGCCACCGCCGCCGGAGCCGGCCGCGGTCTCCGGTGGATCGAAGCTACCGAAACTCATGAACTACCTGTGCCAGCACGCCACGTCTCTGCACCACGTGCTCCGATCGGCCTCGGCCGTTCCGTAAGCGTAATCGGGCGTGACGTTGGTGCGGAAGTCGACAGCGGAAAGCTCGCTCGAAGGCCCGTGGCCACCCGAGCGCTCCGGAGGAGGGGATGCCGCCGCAACAGGGTGGGAACCGTGGTCGTGCCCCTCGGCCGGGCCGTACCCAGCTGGACGCCACCCCAAAGGGTCGGGATGGGCTCGCGGCCCGTTCTGGTGGCCTGGGAGATTCCCGCTTCGTTGGCCGCCTCAGTCGGGGAGAGGGACTTGATGCTCCTCGGCCCGGTGCCAGAGGGCGCGCCACTCGGACCCGGCGATAGCCTCAACCAGGAGTTGCACCTCGTCGAGGTAGCGGCAACGCTCGCCTGCGATCCGAGGCACGACCTCAGGCGGGACCATCAGGTGCCGCCGTCCGCTCCCGGCCGAGGCCAGGACCAAGTAGTCGACGGCTGGGAAGATGTAGGCCACCCCCTCGCCCCAGACCGCTGCCGTGAACTCGTGGCGTCCCGAGGGGGTACGAACGTGCATGACGTGAGCGGTGTACCAGTCGCCTGGGGGCCACTGGGTGCTGCGCATGGCCGCGACAAGCCGGTCGGCGAATGCCTCCGGCACCCGGGCGTGGCGCAGCTGGCTCAACAGCCGGGGGCCGAGGTGGAAGGGACGCACCGGTCCCCTCATGACCACCACCCCGCGCTCGGCCACCCGGGCGGCGACCGACTCCGCCTGATCGTGGAGCCATTCGGCGACCCAACGCTGGTTGCAGCGTTGGAGCAGCTGACCCGGGCTCAGCTCCTCCTGGTCGAGGAAGATCCGGCGGGCGGTCAGCTCACCGACCTGCGCCATCAGGGCCACTGCCAGCTGCAGGTCTTCGGCGGCGACGCACGACGGTACGTGGAGGGAAAGGCTACGGCTCGTGATCGTCAGCTCCAGTGGACGGGTCGAGACGCCGCGTCGGTACAGGAGCAAGGAGGTTGCGCCCTCGGGGGTCAGGCTCCAGGCATCTGTCGGCCACGACCCGAGTCGCCTGGGCCGCTCGATGACCTCCACGTCCCCCCATCGGGGGAGCAGCTCGGAGAGGGGCAGCAGGAAAGAGGCACCTTCCTGAAGTCGAAACCGGAGGCCCACGATCTCGATTGTCGCGCGTCGGCCCGTCGCCCGATCCGTCCGGAGTCCAGCCACGCTGACCGGCGCCCTCGCCGGGCTGGTCGAGGGGCACCCCGGGTCGGCGTTTGAAGCGACCTGCCAGAGCCTCCTGGCCACACGACAGATCGGGACGGCTGCAAAAGCCCCCGCTGCTCGACGGCGTGAGCTGGACGCCCCCCGGGCCCCGTCAGGCGGGTGCCCCCCTCGGCCGGGCAAGGCGCTTGGGCGCGCTCGGCTGACCGTCGTCGAGCAAGCGGCCATCAGCCCGGCCTTGCGCGCACCAGCGAAGGATGGGACAAACAGGGCAACGTGGCCTTTTGGCTAGGCACACGGTGCGACCGTGGGCGACGAGCGCCAGGTGAAGGTCGTAGCGAATCTCGGGCGGGACAAGGTCGGTCAGGACACGATGTGCCTCCTCCGCCGTCGTCCCGGCCCGCAGCCAGCCCAGGCGGGTGGTCACCCGGTGGACGTGGGTGTCGACTGGGAAGGCCGGGCGGCCCAGGGCAAAGAGCAGCACGCAGGCCGCCGTCTTTGGGCCGACGCCCGGCAGGGAGGTCAGGTAGCGCTCGGCCTCGGCGTCGTCGAGGCGGTGCAACCGCTCCAGGTCGAGCTTCCCCTCGCGTCGCTCGACCTCGGCCAGGATCTGCTGGATGCGTGCCGCCTTCTGGTCGGCGATACCGCCACAGCGGATGGCGTCGGCGACCTCATGGGTGGGGGCGTGTCGCACCTCCTCCCAGCGCGGGAACCTCGACTTGAGGGTTGCGAATGCCCGCTCCGAGTTGCGGTCGGAGGTGTGCTGGGAGAGGACGGTGGCGATCAGCTCATCGAGGACGGGCAGTCGGGGCTTGGGGACAAAGGGTCCTTGCTCCTCCCGCAAGCGGTGATGGACGTCGCGAATCGCTGGCCTCGTCATCCGAAGAGGAAGAGAACGGGGCGGAGGGTCCAGGTACGGGCGGTGCCTCCGGCCCGGGTGGGGCGCCCCAACACCTGCCACCGACCGCTGGCCCCCATAGCGGTGGCTGGCCCAGGATCCCCCGGCCGAGCCCGCCACATGGCTCAGGCGGCTGGCTCGAACACCACCGCGGTCCCGTAGCACAGCACCTCGGCTACCCCCTGGGCCATCTCGGTGGCGTCGTAGCGTACCCCCAACACGCCGTTGGCTCCGATCAGGGCGGCGTGCTGCAGCATGATCTGATAGGCCTCCTCTCGAGCGCGCTCGGCGAGCTCGGTGTAGAGCGTCACGTTGCCGCCCCCCAGCTGCTGGAAGGCGGCGCCGATGCTGCCGACGATGCTTCGCGAGCGCACGGTAACCCCCCGCACCAGGCCGAGGTTTCTGGCGACCCGATAGCCCTCGATGTGGAAGGCCGTGGTCACGAACCGAGGATCGATGGCTGGCCGTGCCGTTGGCTCCTGCTCCGCCATTTGCACTTCTCCCCCCATGGAGTAGAGAACACCTGACCGCTAGATGATGCCGAGGACACGCGCCGCTCGCACGATCGCGCTGACCGATGCCGCGTGCTCGATGTCACCGCGCAGCGCGGCGTCGAGGGCGGTTCGGAAGGCAAGCTCCCGCACGACCATGTCCCGCTCGCCAGGCTCTGGTGCCCGCTGGACGCGGCTCAGCGAGCTCGCCAGGAACAGGTGCTGACGACCGCTCACCAGCCCGCTCCCACGGGTGATGCCGAGCGGCTTCCAGGAGGAGGCCACCAGGCCCACCTCCTCCTCCAGCTCCCGCTGCGCGCCAGCCAGGGGCTCCTCTCCCACCTCCAGCGTCCCCGCCGGCACCTCCCAGCTGGTGGCGTTCCAGGGATGTCGCCATTGTCGGACCAGGACGGTGTTCCCGTCGGGCAGGTACGGCACCACGAAGACCGCATCGGGGCCCTCGATGACGCGGTACTCGGCCTCAGGGCCGTCCGGCCAGCGCACACGATCGCGCCGCAGCGCGAGGTTCCATTCCCGGACCACGTCGGTGCTGGCGATCACCTCGAAGGGTGGGGTCTTCTCGTGGTCCAGCACCGTGCCTTGACTCGAGTCGGGAACAGAGGATCGGCTCCGCC
>Ga0070737_10001867_pt1 | contig 27790 bp, 28 predicted proteins | sample Coa_R1_10_FD_66438 | JGI IMG/M metagenome (GOLD analysis project Ga0070737, IMG submission 66438) | Surface soil microbial communities from Centralia Pennsylvania, which are recovering from an underground coalmine fire - Coalmine... | ecosystem: Environmental > Terrestrial > Soil > Unclassified... | reverse complement strand
GGGGGGGGGGGGGGGGGGGGGGGGGGGGGGGGGGGGGGGGGGGGGGTGGCCGGGGGGGGGGGCGGGCGCGGCGCGCGGCGCCTTGCGGTGCAGGAACACGCCGTCGCGCACCTCGAGGGTGAACTGCGCGCTGGTGCGCCACAGTGCCTCGGACACGCTGAGCAGTAGGTAGCCATCGTCGCGCAGCGCGGCGTGGAGGCTGGCCGCCAGCCGGCTGATCGCCTCGCGCTCCAGGTAGATCAGCACGTTCTCGCAGAGGATCACGTCCATCGGCGGGGGCACGGCCAAGACCAGGTGCTCGGCCACCAGGTTGAGGTGCTGGAACGTCACGGCGGCGCGTAGCTGGGGGCCGGCCACATACTCCGCGCCGCGTTGCTCGAAGTAGCGCGCGCGCAGGGCGGGGGGCACATGTTCGAGGCGGCGCGCCGGGTAGTGGCCCCGCGCGGCGATACGGAGCCAGCGCTGGCTGATGTCCGTGGCCAGCACCTGCACCTGCCAGCCGGGCAGCGCCTCGAGGGCGACCAGCGCCAGCGAGTACGCCTCCTCACCGGTGGCGCAGGCGGTGCTCCACAGCCGCAGCCGGGGCGGCTCGCCTGCGGCGCGGCGGGCGCGAGCGAGCTCGGGGAGCAGCTGGTGCTGGAGCAAGGCGAACTGGCGCGGGTCGCGGAAGAAGCGCGTCTCGGGCACGGTGATCAGGTCGACCAGCGCGGCCAGCTCGCTCGTGCCTTGCGGGGAGCCCAGCAAGCGCAGGTAGTCCGCGACACTAGCATGGCCGCCGGCGGCGAGCCGCTGCTGCACGGCCGCGTGCAGGCGTGAGAGCCCGCTGCTGTCGAAGCTGAGCCCCGTCTCGCGCGCGACCAGGCGGCGGAGCGCGTGCGACTCGGCCGGCGTGAGCTCGGGCATTAGCCGCTGGTCCCTTCGCGGCCGCGCTGCGCCAGGGCGCGCAGGCGGGCGCCGAGCGCGCGCGGCGGCAAGATCTCGTCGGCGAGCTGGGCCTTGATCGCCGCTTGCGGCATGCCGAATACGACCGAGGTCTGCTCGTCCTGCACCAGCACCCGGCCGCCCGCGTTGCGCACCGCGCGTGCGCCCTCGACCCCATCGGCGCCCATGCCGGTGAGGATGACGGCGGCCGCGCGCGGCCCGTAGACCGCGGCGAGCGAGGCGAGCAGCAGGTCGCCGCAGGGCCGCAGGTGGTGGCGTGGTGGGCTGTCGTCGAGCCGCACCCGGCGGGTGGCGGTCACCACGAGGTGGCGATCATCGGCGGCGAATAACACCTCGCCCGGCCGGATCGCTTGATCCTGCTGGGCCACCGCGATGGGCAGGGCACAGGCACTGGCAAGCCAGTGCACCAACCCGGCGGTGAACCCGGCTGCGATGTGCTGGACCACTAGCACCGCGGCCGGGAAGTCGGCCGGGAGCTCGGCGAGCACCTGAGCGAGGACCGGCGGGCCGCCAGTGGAGGCGACGATCCCGACGATCTCTAGCGGCGGCTGGACGAGCCCGCTTGGGGCCGTGCCCCCCAGGGCGATGCTCGCATCGCCCCCGGGCTCGCCGGGCCCGCGGGGGCGGCCCCGGGGGTGCCGGATCACGCTCACCCGCGCTAGCAGCTTCGTCCGCGCCAACAGGTCGGCCTGTTGCTGGGCGGCATGCGAGCCGCTCGGCCAGCCGACAACTTCCAGCACGCCGCAGGCCAGCAGCTCGGGAGCCACGCGCGCGGCCTGCCGCGCGGGGTCGACCACGGCCAGGATGGGCGTGGGGACCTCGGCCATGAGCGCCGCCGCGGTGGCGATAGCGTGGGGGTCGGGGGGGGCCACGCCCAACGCCACCACCGCTGGGCGGGTTGCGCGAACCAGGTGGACGGCCCGCGCATCGGTGGCGCCCTGCCCCACCAGCGCGAATGTCGCGTCGGGCCGGAACAGGTCGCTCAGTCGCTGCTGGGCGGTCGGCGACCCAGCTAGCACTGCCACGCGCAGGGGGTCCACTCCGCTCCGCTCTCCTCTGCCCGATCTCGCGCCCGGGCCGGCCTCAGCCGAGCAGCCGCTCGACCGCCTCCAACAGCGCGCCGGGCTGCAGGGTACTCTTCACCAAGTAGGCCTGCGCGCCCGCTTCCAGGCCGCGCTGCAGGTCGGCCGGCGCCGCGCGGCTGCTCACGATGATCGCGGGGACATCGGCCAGGTGCGGCGTGGCCCGCATGCGAGCGATCAGCCCCAGGCCGTCCAGGCGCGGCATGTCCACGTCGGCCACGACCAGATCGTAGCGGTGTGTGTGCAGCCGCGCGAGCGCGTCCTCGCCGTCCACCGCCGTGTCTACCTGGTAGCCGGCGCTCTCCAGGATGCTGCGTTCCAAGTCGCGGGTGACCAACGAGTCGTCCACCACTAGGATACGCTGCCCGCGCGGGGGCGGCGCTTCCAGCGGCGCGGCCGGGAGCCGGCGCGCCCGGGCGACCAGGGCCTCGGGGTGCAGGATCACGGCCAAGTCGTTCTCACTGAGCGGGGCCGCCCCGCTGACCAGCGGCAGGGCGCTCAGCAGCGGGGGCAGCGGCTTGGCGACCACGTTCTCCTCGCCGGCTACCTCATCGACGCCTGTTGCCAGCAGCCCCTCGCCGGTGGCTAGCACCACCGCGGGCCGGGGCCGGCTCGGGGCGGGCGGCTCAGGAGCCCCGACGAGCTGCTCGAGCGCCACGACAGGCACCAGCCGCTCGCCCCACACCAGGGTGATCTGGCCCTGCACACGCGCCAGCTGGTGCCGCGGTACCGTCAGGACGCCCTGCACGGCCCCCAGCGGCAGCGCATAGTGCTGGCCCCCGGCCCGCACGAGGACCACGCGCACCAGCGCCAGGCTCAGCGGCACGCTGAGGATGAAGCAGGTGCCCTGGCCGCGCTGGGAGCGCACGCTGAGCTGGCCCTTGAGTCGCTCCACCTGGCGCTTGACCACATCGAGGCCCACGCCGCGGCCGGCGGTGGTGCCGACCTCGGCGCGAGTGGAGAACCCCGGGGCGAACAACAGGGCCAAAGTGTCGGCCTCGCTGAGGGTGTCGGCCTGCGCGGCGGAGATCAGCCCGCGCTGCACGCCGGCCCGGCGCACCGCCGCCAGATCGACGCCCGCGCCGTCGTCCTCGACGGTGACCACCACGCGTCCAGCCTGGTGGTGCGCGCGCAGGGTGATCGTGCCCACCGGGGGCTTGCCGGCCGCCGTGCGGACTGCGGGGGGTTCGATGCCGTGATCGATGGCGTTGCGCACCAGGTGCAGCAAGGGATCGCGCAAGCCTTCCAGCACTGCCTTGTCCACCTCCGTGTCCTCGCCCGCCACGGCGAGGTGCACCTGCTTGCCCTGCGCGCGTCCCAGGTCGCGCACCGTGCGCGTGAACACGCCGAACAGCGAGGCGAGCGGGAACATGCGCAGCCGGCCGACCTCATAGTGCAGCTCGTCGGCCAGCTCGCCCGCCCGCTCGTCGGCGCGCAGTGCCCAGCGCTGCCACGCGCCCAGCGCGCCGCGCAGCAGCTGCCACCGCTCGCGCTGCTGTGCTGGCGCCCCCTCGGCCAGCGCGCGCTCGTAGGCACCGATCAACCGCCAGAGCTCCTGCGCGGCCAGCGCGCGCTGGCGCACGTCCCGCTGGTGCACCAGCAGCTCGCTGGCCAGGTCGAGCACGCGGTCGAGCTTGTCGATACTGACCCGCACGCTGCGCTCGGTATCGCCGTCCGGCGTCAGCAGGCCGGCGGGCGGCGTGGGGGCGAGAGCCGGCGCGGGCGCCCCCGCTGGCTCGCTGGCGGCCGCGCTCGCGGACGAGGCGGGTGCGTCCGCGCCCATCGGCGCTTCCCCCGGGCCAGCCGCGGGCCCGGGCTCGCCGGGCGAGGCCAGCTCGATGAGCCGCGCGCGTAGGGCGTCGACTCCCAGGAGCAGCTCGTCGACCAGTTCCGCGGTCAGTGCGCGCCGGCCGTGGCGCAGTGCGTCGAGGACATCCTCCAGCGCATGCGCGGTGTCCGCGATGCGGTCCAACTCCAGCAGGCTCGCGCCGCCCTTGATGGTGTGGGCCGAGCGGAACAGCGCGGCCACCAGGTCGGGGTCGGGCCAGCGCTGTTCGAGCGCGAGCACCCCCTGGGCGAGCCGATCGAGGTGTTCGGCAGCCTCCTCGCGAAAGGCCTGGATGTAGGCCGCGCGGTCGACGCTCATCGCGCCGTGCCCCGCGCGGCTAGGAGCGCCGCGGCTTGTTGGCCGTAGTGTGCGGCTTGGGCCGGCGTCAGCAGGCCGGCGAGGTCCAGCAACGGGAGCACGCGGTCCCCGTGGGGCAGCGCGCGCCAGCAGTCGGCGTGGGGCACCGCGGCACGCAGGAGCGCCGGGAGCGGCCGCGGCGCGCCGGGCAGGGCCAGTAGGTCGAGGGAGGCCTCGACGAGAAACGCCACGCGCGTGCCGCCGATCGTCAGCTCCAGGGCGACCTCGCCTTCGCCTGGCGTGGTGGCCAGCAGATACGCCAGGTCGAGCAGCGGCAGGGCCGGTCGCACCACCCCCCGCAGCGGGAGCAGGACGTCGTCGGCGGGGAGCAGCGACGCCAACGGCCGACAGCGCAGGCCGGCCACCACGGGGGTGGCCGCCGTGCAGGCCAGTACGCGGAACACCAACACCAGCGCCTCAGGCGCGTCCATGTTCCTCGCGGACCAGCGCGTCGACCAGCGTGTCCAGGGCCAGGACCGCGACCCACCGCCCCTCGACCTGGACCTGGCCGGAGACGAGCCGCGCCCGCTGCGGCTCGACCGTGGGCAGCGGCGCCTCGATGGCGCCCGGGTCGATGGTGACGACCGCGACGACCTCGCGCACCAGCAGGGCCACCGGGCCGGTGGCCGCGCGGCCGACGACCAGATAGCCGTCCTCGGGAGGGCTCACCCGACCGGTAAGCAGTGGGGCGGGGTCCAGCGCTGGGATGACCTCGCCGTGCCAGAGCAACAGCCCAAGCACGCTCGGCGGCACGCCGGGCAGCCGGGCGACGGGCCGGCGCGGCTCGACGCCCGCCACCTGCTCGACGGACAGGCCGTACCATTCCTCGCCGAGCGCGAACAGCAACAGCTCCGCGCGGGGCCCCTCACCACTCTCGGGCTCCGGCGCGTCGTCGGCCGCGGTGCCCTCGGTGCCCTCCGCAGGGAGCATGACCACTACCCCGGCTCCTGACGCCGCTGAGTCGCGGTTGACGGTATTTTCCCCGCGGTCTAGAATCGGCGGGGAGAGCGGCTGGGTGCAGTCCGCGGCACGAGGGGGCCACTAGGCCGTGGTGGAGCTGTCGTCCAGCCCGCGTGCTCCCACCCAACCATGGGCCGAGACGTCGAACACCACGCCGTCGGGACCGATGAACTTGACCTCGAAGTACTGGGTCTCGCGGTCGGGGCGCTCGCCCTTGGGCTGCGCGCCTGCCGCCTCCAGCCGCGCGTAGGCGGCGGCAAGGTCGGGCACGTGGACGCCGAAATGATGCAGGCCCACGTAGTCGCTGCCGCGCCCGAGCTGGTCGGTGTGGAAGCGCAGGATGGCCAGGTTCAGATCGCCATCGCTGAGGTAGACACCGCTAGCCAGCGGTGTGTCCGTCCGCCCGACCTCCTCGAAGCCGAAGACCTCCTTGTAGAAGGCCGCGGTGCGCTCCGGATCGTGGGTAGCGATCGCGATGTGCCGCAGTTTTGGCCTGCTCATCGCCCCTCTCCCGCTGCGGAATGGCCCGCTGCTGCGCTGGCCGATTATAGCACGTGGCCGGGCGGCCCCCCGGCCCGGCGCCCGCCCGCCGCCGGCCTGCGGCGAGGTGCCGGATGACGTTCCTGCTCGATGTCGGGTGCAGCACCGATCGCGGGCGCAAGCGGCCGGTGAACGAGGACAGCTACGCCTTGTGGCTGCCGGCGGAGCCCGGCGCGCAGGCGCGCTGGGGCGCGCTGTTCGTGGTCGCCGACGGCATGGGCGGCCACGCCCGCGGCGAGGTGGCCAGCCGCCTGGCGGTGGAGACTATCCGCGAGCACTACTTGCACAGTGCGGAGCCCGCGCCCGCGCGACGCTTGGCCGAGGCGCTGCGGGTGGCCAACGCCGTCATCTGGCAGGAAGCCGCGCGCACGCCGCAGCAGGCCGGCATGGGCACCACGGTCGTCTGCGCGGTGGTCGCCGGCCGCTCGCTGTTCATCACCAATGCGGGGGACAGCCGCGCCTATCTCGTGCGCCACGGGCGCCCCCGGCAGCTGACGCGCGATCACTCGTGGGTCGCTGAGCTGCTGGCGCTCAAGCGGCTGACCCCGGCGGAGGCGCGGCATCACCGCATGCGCAACGTGATCACCCGCTGCCTCGGCGGGCGCCCCGACCTGGAGGTGCCCTCCTACCCGCCGGAGCCGCTGCTGCCCGGCGACGCGGTGGTGTTGTGTACCGATGGCCTGTGGGGTACCACCGACGACGGCGAGATCGCGCGCCTGGTGAGCCAGCACTCCGCGCAGGTCGCGGCCGATCAGCTCGTCGCGCTCGCCAACGACCGCGGCGGTCCCGATAACATTACCGTGATCGTGGTCCGTGTGGAAAGTCCCCGGCTCGGCGAGTATGATGAAGGGACGACGCTCGATCTGCGGCTACTCGACGACGATGTGACGCTGACCGCCGAGACACTGCAAGGAGTCGCGGATGATCTGCGCCAACTGCCACACGCTGAACCTCAAGGGCATGCTGTTCTGCGCCAAGTGTGGCCGCAGCCTCGCCCCGACCGCCGAGGATGAGGCCGCAGACCTGCCCCGGCTGGTCTGGCAAGTCGGCGAGGGCACGCCGCAGACGTATCTCCTGACCAAAGCGGTCACCACCATCGGCCGCGTCAGCGGCAACGACATCATCCTTCCCGAGACCGGGGTGTCGCGACAGCATACTCGCATCGAGCGCCAGGGCGACCGCCTGGTGATCATCGATCTCGGGAGCCTGAACGGCACCTGGGTGAACGATGAGCGCGTGGAGCAGGCGCGCGAGTTAAGAAACGGTGATATTATCCAGATCGGTCGCACGACCTTGCAGGTCCTCCTGCCGGCGGCGCTGGCGTCCGCCATGCCCGCGGCGCCGGCCCGCCGACTGAGCGAGACGGACACGGTGCTGGACCCGCACTGGCAGGGGGGCTCCCTTCGCCCCGCGGCGCCCCCCGCCGCCGAGGTGCCGCCCCCCGACGCCCCCACGCTCCACGCGCCGCTCCCGCCCGCGGAGGCCGGTCCGCTGGCGCCTGCCACTGGTGAGACCGCCCCTGGTCCAGCCGACCTGGCCGAGGCGCCGCCGATGGAGGCGCCAGCCCCGGTAGCAGCCGTAGAGGACGCCCACGCCCCCGACGCCAGCGAGGCGACGGCGCGCGCGCCCGCCAGCGCCGCTCCCGCCGAGCCGTCCACCTATCCCACGGCGCCCCAGACCGCCTTCTGGCTGGTGCTGGCGGACGAGACGCGCGTGCCGCTGGGCGACGTGGTGACCATCGGGCGCGGCGAGACGAACACGGTCGTGTTGTCGCAGGATCGCCAGGTGTCGCGGCACCACGCGCGCATCGTGCTCCACGAGGGGCTCCCGCGCCTGGAGGACCTGGGCAGCGCCAACGGCACGTTCGTCAACGGCGAGCGCCTCACCGAGCCGCGGCTGCTGCAAGACGGCGACCAGATCCGTATCGGCGGCAGTACCCTGCGCGTCCAGCGCGGCACCCCGCGCCGCGAGCCTGCCCCGGCCCACGATGACGGCACCGTCCGCGCCGAGACGAGCGAGCGCACGCTGTTCGTGGACGACGACGCCGGCAGCGACCACACGATCTCGGAGCTGGACCTCGAGGACGTGCCCGCGCCCGCTGCCTCTGCCCGAGCCAGCGCGGCGCCCCTGCCGGTCGTCACCGACCGGCCGCGGCTGAACGTGACCTGGGGGCCACAGAGCGGCCAGTCGTTCGTACTCGACCGCGAGGTCGTGCTCATCGGCCGCGCGGGCGGCAAGGTGGAGTGCGACATCGCCCTCGAGGACAAGGCGGTGTCCAGCCCACACGCCAAGCTGGTGCGCTCGGGCGACTTGTATCTGCTGCACGACCTGGAGAGCACCAACGGTACTTATGTGAACTATGAGCCGCTCAGCCAGCCGCGCGTCCTGCAAGATGGCGACTTGATCAAGGTTGGCAAGACCACGCTGCTGTACCGCACCCCGGTGGCCGCGCTACCGCCGTTGCCGACCGCGTGGTTGCCCCAGCAGGCGACGGGGCGGGGCAAGCTACTCACCTTCTTCAGCCTGAAGGGGGGCGTGGGCACGACCACCGTGGCGGTGAACACCGCCCTGCTGCTGCGCGAGCTGACCCGCGAGCCCACGGTGCTGGTCGACCTGGCCCTGGAGCGGGCCTCGGTAACGGCACAGCTCAACTTGGAGGTGCGGCGCGCGCTCGACGATCTGGCGCAGTTGCCCTCTATCGACGCCGATACCGTGCGCGGGATCGTCACGCGTCACAGCAGTGGGCTCGACGTGCTGGCGGCGCCCAGCACGCCGCAGACCGCTGAGCTGGTCACGGCCGAGATCCTGGCCCAGTTGTTCCCGATCCTCAAAGCGCAATACCGCTGGATCGTGCTGGATACAGCCGCCACCTTCTCCGACGCCAACCTCAACGCTTTCGACCAGGCCGACCTCGTGGTCCTGCTCGGAGCGCCGGATCTGGTCAGCCTGAAGACGCTGCAGGCCTGCCTCGACGTGTTCACCGCCCTCCAGACTACTGGCGAGCGCCGTCTGCTGCTGCTGAACAATGTCTATCCCCGCGCGCGCCTGGAGCGCGAGGAGATGGAGAAGGCGCTGGGCGAGCGCATCGACCTCGTGCTGCCCTACGGGGAGGAGGTGCTGCACTCGATCGACCTCGGGGTACCGCTCACTATCAGCCAGCGCGCGCATCCCTTCGTGATGGTGCTGGATGGGTTCGTGCGCAAGGTAGCGGAGATCAAGGAGGAGCCCCTGGCGCCCACGCGGGCGGCACGCGGCGGCTTCTGGCTGCGTCTGAAGCGGCTGCTGGCCCGGCGCTGACGGCACCCGGCGCGATCGCCTGCACGGGCGGGGCGCGGTGTGGTACGGTCTGGCCACGCGGCGTGGTGGCAGGCCGGTGCCGGCGGAGGGGGGCGCGATGCGGTGGCACGAGCTGGGGGTGCTGGGGCTCTTGATCGGCGAGCTGGTGGCCTGTGCGCCGGCCCCATCCGGTGGGGCGCCCGCGGTCAGCGAGGCGGCGCCGCCCACCCCGGCGCCCACTACCGCGCCGGCGCCCGGGGAGCTGCAGCGGCTCGACCTGGCGATCATCTCCGGCGCCGGCTACTATATTCCGGCCTACCTGGCCACCGATCAGGGCTTTCTCGCCCAGGAGGGCATCCAGGGCGAGTGGGTGGTGGCGGGCACCCCGGAGTCGGTGCGGGCCGTGGTGAGCGGCTCGGTGCCGATCGGCCTGCTCGGCAGCGACCCTTGTATCGTGGCGGTGAGCAAGGGCGCGCCGCTGCGCCAGGTTGCGGAGCTGTTGCAGCGGCCCACCTATGATCTGTTGGCGGCCCAGCAGGTGCGCACGATCGCCGACCTGCGCGGCCAGGAGATCGCCGTGTCCTCGGTCGCCTCCGGCACGGCGGTGCTCGCGCGAGTGTTCCTAGAGGCGAAGGGCCTGCGGCGTGGCGAGTACGACCTGGTCGCGGCGGGAGGCAATGTGGAGCGCATCACGGCGCTCCAGTCCGGGCGCGTGGCGGCGGCTGTGCTGTCCGACCCGGGCAACTTCGTGGTGCAGGAGCAGGGCTACACCCACCTGGGCAACATCCTGGACGTGATCCCGGAGTACGACTTCTCCGCCTGGTGGGTGAACCAGCAGTGGCTGGAACAGGGCAACACCGCGCTGCTGCATCGCTTCCTGCGCGCCCAGGTGCGCGCGCGTCGCTTTCTCGACGATCCGGCCAACCGCGAGGTGGTCGAGGCGGTGTTGCAGCAGCGCTTGCGCGTGAGCCCGGCTATCGCGACGCGCATCTACGACTACTACACTCGCGAGGTGCCCGATGCGCTGGCGCGCGATCTCCGGCTGAACGAGCGCGCTACCAGCAAGACCATCGAGATCGTCGGCGAGCTGGGCGAGCTGTCCGCCCCGTATCCGCCCGCGCGGCAGTTCCTGGCCCCCGAGTACTTGGAGCGTGTCCTGAGCGAGCTAGGCACATAGGCGCCCGGGACACCCCCCGCGGCCGAGCGCTCCGCCGCCGGCACGCTACAATTTGCTTGTCAGCGGGCGAGCGCACTCGCCAGGGGTGAGAGCAGCGTGGGCAAGCGCGTACTGGTGGGGATGAGCGGCGGGGTCGATAGCTCGGTAGCCGCGGCGCTGCTGGTCGAGGCGGGCTATGAGGTGATCGGCGTCACGCTGAACGTCTGGCCCGAGCACGACCCCACGCAGGCGCTGGTCGAGCGTGCCGACGCCTGCTGCGCGTTGGGCGCGGTGGAAGACGCGCGGCGCGTGGCGGCGCAACTGGGCATCCCCTACTATGTGCTCAACTTCCGCGAGGTGTTCCGCCGCACGGTGATGGCCAACTTCGCGGCCGAGTACGCGCGGGGCCGCACGCCCAACCCTTGCGTGCGCTGCAATCAGTTCGTGAAGTTCGACGCGCTGCTGGCGCGGGCCGCGGCCCTCGACGCTGACTACGTGGCCACCGGCCACTACGCGCGGATCGACCGCGACCCCGCCAGCGGGCGCTGGCGGCTGCGCAAGGCGGTGGACCGCCACAAGGACCAGAGCTACGTCCTGTACGTGCTGAGCCAGGAGCGGCTGGCCCGCACGCTGTTCCCGCTGGGCGAGCGGGCCAAGGCCGAGGTGCGCGCGCTGGCCGCGCGGCTGGGGCTGGTGACCGCCACGAAGCCCGAGAGCCAGGAGATCTGCTTCGTGCCCGCCAACGACTACCGCGCGTACCTGGCGCGCGTGGCGCCCGAGACGCGGCGCAGCGGCCCGATCGTCGATCTCGCCGGCCGTGTGCTCGGCCAGCACGAGGGGATCGCCTACTACACGATCGGCCAGCGCCGCGGGCTGGGCCTGGCGGTCGGCGAGCCGCTGTACGTGGTCGATATCCTGGCGGAGGAGAACACCCTGGTCGTGGGGCCGCGCGAGGCGCTGTTCGCCGAGGGGTGCCTGGTGGAGGACGTGAACTGGGTGGCGCTGCCGCCGCTCGCCGAGCCCCTGGCGGCCGCGGCGCGCATCCGCTACCGGGCCGAGGAGGTGGCCTGCCTGCTGGCGCCCGCGGGCGCGGACCAGCTCGTCGTGCGGTTCGCGGCGCCGCAGCGCGCGGTGACGCCCGGCCAGGCGATCGTGTTCTACGCCGACGACGTCGTGCTCGCGGGCGGGACGATCGCCCGCCGGTTGGACGCGCGCGAGTGGGCCGAGGCCACGGCCGCCGTGGGCGCCGCGGTGTAACCCCCAGCCGAGGAAACACTCCCGCCGGGCGGCGGGACGGAGGGCAGCGCGATGCTCCTGGCGATCGACGTGGGCAACACGAACGTGGCGGCGGGCGTGTTCGACACGCACGGCGTGCTGCGCGCGCACTGGCGCTGGGCCAGCGACGCGGGCCGCACGGCCGACGAGTACGGGGCCCTGCTCGCCTGGGGGCTGGGCGAGGCGGGCCTGCCCCGCGCGGCGCTCGACGGGGTGGTGCTCGGCAGCGTGGTGCCGGCCCTGACCACCACCTTCACCGCGCTGGCCCACACCTACCTGCACCGCCCGCCCCTGGTGGTCAACGGGCTGGTGCGCACCGGCATCCCCCTGGCCGTGGACACCCCGGCGGAGGTCGGCGCCGATCGCCTGGCCAACGCGCTGGCCGTGGCGCGCCTGTACGGGACGCCGGCGGTCGTGGTCGACTTCGGTACCACGACCAACTTCGACGTGGTGGACGCCGACGGCGCGTTTCTGGGCGGGGCCTTCGCCCCCGGGGTGCAGACCGCTGCCGAGAGCCTGGCCAGCCGCGCCGCCCGCCTGCGCAGCGTCGAGCTGCGCGCGCCGGGCACGGCGATCGGCCGCAACACGGCGGATTGCATGCGCGCCGGGCTGCTGTACGGGTACGTTGGCCTCGTCGAGGGGCTGGTGGCGCGCATCGCTGGCGAACTGGGCGCGCGACCGCTGGTGGTGGCCACGGGCGGGCTGGCGCCGCTGATCGTCGCCGAGACGCGGGTCTTCGACCTGTACGACCCGCACCTGACGCTGCGCGGCCTGCGCCTGCTGTACCTGCTGAACACCCGGCCGGCGGCGGACGAGCCCCCGCCCGCCCAGGTGGCCGCGGCGCCCGAGGCCCAGGGGCGCCGGCGCGGCGGGTGACCCCATGGACGGCCGTGACCCGCTCGCTGGCGCCCGCGTCGTGCTGGGCGTGACGGGCAGCATCGCCGCCTACAAGGCCGTGATGCTCGCCAGCGCGCTGCACCAGGCCGGCGCCGTGGTGGACGTGATCCTCACCCGCGAGGCCAGCAAGCTGGTGCGCCCGCTGGCGTTCCAGGCCATCACCCACCGCCCGGTGCACCAGGACCTGTTCCACCTGCTGGCCGAGACGGAGATCGGCCACGTGACGCTCGGCCACCAGGCCGATGTGGTGGTCATCGCCCCGGCCACCGCCCACACGCTGGCACGGCTCGCGCTGGGCCTCGCCGACGACCTGCTGGCCACCACCGTGCTGGCCACCCGCGCGCCGCTGGTGCTCGCCCCGGCGATGGAGAGCAACATGCTGCTCCACCCGACCACCCAAGGCCACCTGCGCACGCTGCGCGACCGCGGCGCGGTGATCGTCGAGCCCGAGGAAGGCTACCTGGCCTCGGGGGCGCGCGGTGTGGGCCGGCTGGCCGACCCGGCGGTGATTCTGGATACCGTGCGGATGGTGCTGGCGCGGCGCGGCGACCTGGCGGGCTGGCGCGTGGTGGTGACGGCCGGCGGCACGCAGGAGCCGATCGACCCCGTGCGCGTGCTCACCAATCGGTCCTCCGGCAAGATGGGCTTCGCCATCGCCCAGGCCGCGCGCGACCGCGGGGCGCGGGTGACGCTGATCGTCGGCGCCGCCAGCGTGCCACCGCCGCGCGGCGTGGAGCTCGTGGCGGCGCCCACCGCGCGGGCCATGCACGCCGCCGTGCTGCACGCGGTGGCCGACGCCGACGCGCTAGTCATGGCCGCGGCGGTGGCCGACTACGAGGCCGCGGCGCCCGCCGCGCAGAAGCTCAAGAAGGGCGACGGCTCGTTGATCCTGGAACTGGTGCCGACGCCGGACATCCTGGCTGCCGTTGCCGCCCAGCGCGCCGCGGGCGCTGTGCCCGAGCACCTGCTGGTGGTGGGCTTCGCGGCCGAGAGCTGCGACGTGCTTGCCCACGCGCGCGACAAGCTGCGGCGCAAGCGTCTCGACCTGATCGTCGCCAACGACATCTCCGCGGCGGGCAGCGGCTTCGGCACCGACACCAACCAGGTCTGGTTCCTGGACCGCCGCGGCGCCGAGGAGGCGCTGCCGCTGCTGCCCAAGCTAGCGGTGGCGCACGCGCTGTGGGATCGCGTGCGCGCCCTGCGCCAGCAGGAAGTGAGGGCGGGATGAACGAGGGGAGTCGCGGGGGGCTCGACCGCCCGGCCGTCGAGGCGGCGGTGCGCGCGCTGCTGCGCGCCATCGGCGAGGATCCGGACCGCGAAGGGCTGCGCGCCACGCCGCGCCGCATCGCCGACATGTACGCCGAGATCTTCGCCGGCCTGTACACCGATCCGGCCGCCCTGCTGGAGGTGACCTACGACGAGGCGCACCACGAGATGGTGATCCTGCGCGACGTGCAGTTCACGAGCATGTGCGAGCACCACCTGGTGCCGTTCTACGGCGTGGCGCACATCGGCTACATCCCGCGCGGGCGCATCGTGGGCATCAGCAAGCTGGCGCGGGCGGTCGATGCGCTCGCTCGCCGGCCGCAGGTGCAAGAGCGCCTGACCAGCCAGATCGCCGACCTGCTGATGGAGCGCCTGCGCCCGCTGGGGGTCGCCGTGGTGCTCCTGGCCGAGCACCAGTGCATGATCATGCGGGGGGTGCGCAAGCCGGGCAGCAAGGTGATCACCTCGGCCAACCGCGGTATCTTCCGTGAGCGCCAGGAGACGCGACTCGAGTTCCTGTCCTTGATCGAGCACCACCCGCGATGAGCGTCACGCCCACCTCTCCCCCCGCGGGACCTCCCGATGAGGCGCCGCTCGCCGCGTTGCTGGCCGCGGAGGCGCAGCGTCTCGGGCTGCCGCCGGGCGCGGCGCGCGCCCTCGGGCCGCTGCCGCCGTGGCGGTCGCGCCGCCAGCTCCGCTGGGGGCGGCACACGGTCGAGCTGGGGGGGCGGACGCTGGTCCTGGGCGTGGTGAACGTGACGGACACCTCGCTGTCGGGCCCGGGCCACGGTGACGATGTGGCGGCGGCCGTGGCGCACGCCGAGGCGCTGCTCGCCGCGGGCGCGGACCTGCTCGACATCGGCGGCGAGAGCACGCGGCCCGGCGCGCCGCCGGTGCCCGAGGCGCAGGAGCGCGCCCGGGTGGAGGCGGCGGTCGGGGCGATCGCCGCGCGGTGGCCTGCCGTCCCAGTGTCGGTGGATACGCGCCGCGCGAGCGTGGCCGAGGCCGCCCTGCACGCGGGCGCGGGGGCCATCAACGACGTGAGCGGGCTGCGCCACGATCCGGCGCTCGCCGCCCTCGCCGCGCGGACCGGGGCGGCACTGATCCTGGGCCACTGGGAGGCCCGCGCGTCAGCGATCGCCACCGCGAGAGACGACGCCACGGTGGTGATCGCTGCGGTCCTCGCGGGCCTGCGCTGGAGCGTCGAGCAGGCGTTGGCCGCCGGCTGCACCTCGGAGCAGCTGGCCATCGATCCCGGCCTGGGGTTCGGCAAGCCGCCGGCGGTGAGCCTGGCCTTGTTGCGCGAGCTGGCGCAGCTGCGCGCGCTAGGGCTGCCACTGGTAGTCGGCCCGTCACGCAAGGGGTTCATTGGCCACGTGCTGGGGCCGGACGCGCAGTTGGACTGGGAGGGCACGGCGGCGGCCGTGGCGCTGGCGGTCGCCGCGGGCGCGGACATCGTGCGCGTGCACGACGTGGCGCGGCTGGTGCGGGTGGTGCGTATGAGCGACGCTATTGCCGCGGCGACCGACGCATGAACGGTGAGGGGCGGGGAGCGGCTCCGCGCGCCGCGGAGGGCCTGCAGCGCGTTTACCTGGGCCTGGGCAGCAACTTGGGTGACCGCGCGGCGCAGCTCGCCGCGGCGGTGGCCGCGCTAGAGCGCGCCGGGGTGGCCGTGCGGCGTCGCTCGCCGCTGTACGAAACGCGCCCGGTGGGCGTGGTCGACCAGCCGCCGTTTCTCAACGCGGTGGCCGAGGCGGAGACCCGCCTTGCCCCCCCGGCGCTGCTCGCCGCGGTCAAGGCCATCGAACGGGCACTGGGCCGCGTGCCGGGGCCGCGCTGGGGCCCGCGGGCTATCGATATCGATATCCTGCTGTACGGCGACGCGCGCGTGATCTGCCGCGAGCCCTGGCTGGAGATCCCGCATCCGCGGCTGTGGGAGCGCCAGTTCGTGCTGGTGCCGCTGGCGGACCTGCGCCCCGACCTGCGCGATCCAGACGGCGTGCCGATCGCCGAGCGGCTCGCACGCTTGCGTGCGGCGGAGGGCGAGGGGGTGTGGCCCTACCCGCTGTGAGCCTGCTGCGCGCGCCGCGCGCGTGTGGCGGTCGATGCGCAACTGGTATAATTGCGGGAACTGGGGCCGATACTTACGGAGGCGATCATGCCGCGCGTCAGCCGCTCCGTCGCGCAGCGCTACGCCAATACGGCGCGCAACAAGAAGAAAGCACGCGGCGAGCGGCCGGCCCGGATCCTCCCACCCGTCACGCCGCAGGCGCCGGTCGAGGTGCCCGCTGGGTTCGGCGCGCCGCAGCCGCTCGACCTGCCGCCGCCGGCGCCAGCGGCCTCTGGGCGGCGCGAGCTGCGGGGCGCGCCGCGGGCAGAGCTGCGCCACGCGGTGCGGCGCGCGGGCGCGGTGCCGATCGTCGATTACAGTTATGTGCGGGGCGATCTGCAGCGCATCGCGGTGGTATTCAGCGCCATCGTGCTCGCGCTCGTGGCGCTGCATTTCGTGCCCGCGCTGCAATGAGGCGCGGACGGCGTTTCCGAGTAGGGAGTACGGCGACCGACAATGCATATCGTCGTGACGATCAAGCAGGTCCCCGATACCTCTGAAGTGCGCATCGACCCGAAGACGAACACGATGGTGCGCGGTGGCGTGCCGTCGATCGTGAACCCTGACGACACGCACGCGATCGAGGAAGCCGTCCGGCTCAAGGAGCGCCACGGGGGCCGCGTGACGGTGCTGTCCATGGGCCCACCGCAGGCGATCGCGGCGCTGAGGGAGGCGATCAGCTACGGCGCCGATGAGGCGGTGCTGTGTAGCGATCGCGGCTTCGCGGCCGCCGACACGCTCGCGACGTCGTATGTGCTGTGGGCGGCGATCCGCAAGCTGGACGAGGAGGAGCCGGTCGATCTGGTGCTGGCCGGCAAGCAGGCGATCGACGGCGACACCGGCCAGGTGCCACCGGGCGTGGCCACGCGGCTGGGGTGGCCGCAGCTCACCTATGTGCGGCGCATTCTGGAGTTCGACCCGCAAGCGCGCCGCATCCGGGTCGAGCGGCTGGCCGACGGCGGGATCGAGCTCCTCGAATCGCGGCTGCCGGCGGTGGTGACCGTGGGCCGCGAGATCAATGAGCCGCGCTATGCCTCGCTGCCGAACATGCTGCGGGCGGCGCGGTACCAGCCGCGGATCTGGGACCGCAAGACGCTGAACTTGGACGAGACCAAGATTGGGCTGCGGGGGTCGCCCACGATCGTGAGCAAGGTGTGGGCGCCGCCGCGCCGCCAGCGCCCGCCGGTGATCATGCTCTCCCACGGCGACCGTGACCCGGACGCCGTCGCGGCCGACCTGCTCGACCGGCTGATCGCCGATGGCGCGTTCGACTGGGCCCCGACGCCAGCGCCGGCGGCGAGGTAGTCCGGCGCGGGCCGCCGCGCAGTGCCGCGCGAGCCGGCCGACGCCGTCAGTACCCGGTGCCGTCCCCCGGTGCCCTCGCTCGGGCACTTGCCCCGCGCCCCGTGGGCCCGGGGTGGCGGCCGCACAGGAGTGAGAGAGGATGGCGGGTCACGCGCCAGCCAAGACCGAGCAACTGCCCGACTTCTCCGACTACCGCGGCGTGTGGGTCCACATCCACCAGCGCGATGGGGTGGCCGCGCCCGTGGGCTGGCAGCTGTTGGGCCGTGCCCGCGAGATGGCCGAGGTGCTCGGCTGCGCGACCGGCGCCGTCGTGGTCGGCCACCAGGTGCGCCACCTGGCGGACCAGGCGATCCACTACGGGGCCGATGTCGTCTACGTGGTCGACGCCCCCGTGCTGGCCTTGTACCGCACGCAGCCCTGGGCGCTGGCCGTCAGCCAGGTCGTCCAGCAGTACAAGCCCGAGATCATGCTGTTCGGCTCGACCAACGACGGCCGCGACCTGGCCGGCGCGGTGGCCACGATCCTGCAGACCGGGCTCACTGCCGACAGCACCGAGCTGAGCGTGGACCCCGAGACGCGGATCCTGCACGCCAGCCGCCCGGACTTCGGCGGCAAGCTGATGTCCACCATCCTGTGCAAGCAGCATCGCCCGCAGATGGTCACCTGCCGCCCGGGCGTGTTCCCCGCGCCGCAGCCCGATCCCACGCGCCAGGGGCGGATCGTCGAGGTGCCGTTCGAGCTCGACGAGTCCGAGATTCCGACCAAGGTCCTCGACTTTCTCCCCGAGGAGAAGAAGGTCGATCTGAGCACGGCCAAGGTGATCGTGGCCGGCGGGCGCGGCATGGGCGGCCCGGAGGGGTTCGCTATGCTGCGCGATGTGGCCGAGGCGCTCGGGGCAGCGCTCGGCGCCTCGCGTGTGGCCGTCAACGCCGGCTGGATCAGCTACGAGCACCAGGTCGGCCAGACAGGCCAGACAGTGCGACCGAAGCTATATATCGCCTGCGGTATCTCGGGCCAGATCCAGCACCAGGTGGGCATGCAGGACGCCGATATCATCGTGGCCATCAACCGCGATCCCAACGCGCCGATCTTCAAGCTGGCTACGTATGGGATCGTCGGGGATATCTTCGAGATCGGGCCCGCCATCGCTCGGCGCGCCCGCGAGCTGCGCGCGCGCTTCGCCCAGCAGCAGCCGGCCGCCGAGGGCGCGCGGGAACCCGCGGCCGCCTCGCCTAGCGGCAGCAGCACGGCGTAGCCCCGCGTGGGCGCGCCCCACGGAGAGAGGACCCCTTGGTAGCCGAGAAGTTCGACGTGGTGGTAGTGGGGGCCGGCCTGGCCGGCACCGCCGCTGCCTACACCCTCGCTAAGGCCGGGGTGAAGACGCTGCTGGTGGAGCGCGGCGATTACCCCGGCAGCAAGAACGTGATGGGCGGCGTGATCTATCGCCAGCCGTTGGAGAAGATCCTCCCCGGTTGGTGGCGCGAGGCGCCCATCGAGCGGCCCGTGGCCGAGGAGAGCATCTGGATCCTCACCGAGGACTCCGCGGTCAAGGTAGGCTACCGTAGCGAGCGGTTCGCCGAGGAGCCGTACAACGCGTTCACGGTGCTGCGCGCCAAGTTCGACAAGTGGTTCGCCGACAAGGCGGTCGAGGCTGGCGCGGTGCTGGTGACCGAGACGGTGGTCGAGGATGTGCTGCGCCACAACGGGCAGATCGTCGGCGTGCGCACCAACCGCCCGGACGGCGACATCGCGGCCCACGTCGTGATCGCCGCCGATGGCGTCAACTCGCTGCTGTCGCAGAAGGTGGGCCTGCACGGCGAGCTGCCGCCGGACCGCGTCGCCCTCGCGGTCAAGGAGATCATCCAGCTCGGCACCCAGAAGATCGACGAGCGGTTCACCCTAGAGAACGGCGAGGGCGCGACCATCGAGCTGTTCGGCGACGCCACGCTGGGCATGCTCGGCTACGGCTTCATCTACACCAACAAGGATACGCTGTCGGTCGGGCTCGGCGTGCTGCTCAGCCAGCTGATCGCCCGCAAGGTGACGCCCAACTACCTGCTCGAACGATTCAAGGCACACCCGATGGTGCGCCGGCTGCTAGCGGACGGCGAGCAGAAGGAGTACATGGCGCACTTGATCCCCGAGGGCGGCTGGCCGCAGATCCCGCCGCTGTACGCGCCAGGCTACCTGGTGGTCGGCGATGCCGCGGGGATGGTCAACGGCGCGTTCCGCGAGGGCTCGAACTACGCCGCGATCTCCGGCAAGCTGGCCGCGCTGACGGCGATCGAGGCGCTGGAGCGCGGCGACTTCGGCCGCGCCATGATGGCGCGGTACGTCGAGCGGTTGCAGGAGAGCTTCATCGCCGACGACCTCGCCGGCTACAGCCGCCTGTCGCGCTTCGCGCACCAGAACCCGCACCTGCTGACCGCGTACCCGCGGCTGTTGTGCGACGCAGCGCATGCGCTGCTGACGGTGGACGGCACACCCAAGCGGCTGAAGTTCGCCGAGATCGTCCGCAAGGCGCTGCGCCAGCGCCCGCCGCTCGCCCTGGCCCGCGACGTCGCGGGCGCCCTGCGCGCGCGGCCATAATCTATAGAGCGATAGCGTTCGGCTCAGCGCGAGCCGGCCGCGGTGCGTAGGCACGCGCCCGGCGCCGCCGAGGAGAGAGGCATGCTAGCTACCAGAGAGGCGCCGCCCACCGCCCAGCTGGGCACGCCCGTCGAGGACAAGCTGTACAACGTCCGCTTCAAGACGGACGAGACCGCCTCGCACCTGATCATCGTCAACCAGGAACTGTGCGTCCGCTGCGACGACAAGCCGTGCACCTACTTCTGCCCCGTGGCCGTGTACAAGTGGGAGCCGGGCGTGCAGCGGATCACCGTGGGCTACGAGAAGTGCGTCGAGTGCGGCGCCTGCCGCATCGGCTGCCCGCCCCACAACATCGCCTGGCGTTACCCGCGGGGCGGGTTCGGCTGCCAGTACAAGAACGGCTAGCGCGCGGCTAGCCGGGCGTGGCGGAGGCGCGCGGGGAGTAGCGTGTGAGGGGCCGATATTTCCGGTGCAAGGGAGTGAGGGGATGAGCCAGGTGGAGTCCGCGGCGAGCCAGCCCGAGGCCACCGTTCCGGCCGAGGCGATCGATCGCTTCATCGCGCGCTACGAGACGCGCCAGGAAGACTGGGAGGTGTTCGCCTTCCAGGAGCAGGCCGATCCCCGCTACCGGCGCTCGCAGATGCGCTACGTGGGCGGGGGCGGCACCGAGAAGCACGACGACCCGAACACCCTGCCGCCCGGCCACTTCACCCTGAGCATCCTGACGCTACCGCCCGGCCACGGCGGGCCGATGCACTACCATGAGACCGAAGAGGTGTTCTTCGTCCTGGAGGGCGAGGTCACCTGCCAGTGGCAGGCGCCGGACGGGCGCATCTACGAGCGGACCCTGAAGAAGTACGACGCGATCCTCAACCCGCCCGGGGTGCCGCACTGTTTCTGGAACAAGACGGACCAGCCGGCGCGGTTCAACATCATGGTTGGCGCGGCGCGGCCCAAGCCGCCGGTGTACACCGACCCGAAGATCGAGGAGCTGCGGCGGCAGGCGCGGGCGCAGGGCAGGTAGGTTGCCCCGGGGAAGGGCGGCCGCGCCTCACAGCCGGCCGCGGCGGCGCCACTCCTGCTGCACCTGAATGGCGAAGCGAATCAACAGCTCCTGGGTCTCGGGCGGCAGGTCGATGAGGGTGGCGCCGCTCTGCCACAGCGCGGGCGGCTCGCGCTGGGGCTCCACCACGCGCACCACGCGGGCGCGCAGCGTTAGCGGAGCTAACGCGCCGGGCAGCCGCACCCGCAGGGTTAGTTGTGCCCCGACCCACAGCGGCACCGGGGTCAGCAAGCCGATGCCGCTGGCGCTCAGGTCGCGCACGTGGACGACCAACGGCTCGTCGCTCGCTTGATCGAGACAGTAGGCCTCTTCGGCCGGTACGTCGAGCGGCACGCGGAAGTACTGCCGCTGCTGCTGGCGCGTCGCCTCGCGCAGCCGTAGCCCCACGCGCAGCCGCGCGCCGTGGTGCACCTGCTCGACTCGCCCGCGCAGCACGTATAGCGCGTCGGTGGGACGCCAGGTGCGCACCAGCACCTCGTCGCCTACCTGCAATCGTAGGTCGCCGGCGGCTTCCGCGGTCGCCTCGATCCATACCAACTCGCCGGTTTGTTCGGCGATCCAGCTCTGGCAGCCGGGCTCGTCGGTCTCCAGCAGCAGCAGGGCGGGCTGCCCGCGCTCCAGCGGTACGCGCTCGGGCGGGATCATGTCTCCGCTCCATCGATGATCTCGCGGGTCACGACCTCGGTATTGGGGCTGACCTCGCCGTAGGCGAGCACCGCCAGGCTCGGCAGTGTGAGCTCGACGAAGCGGCGTAGCGGCAGCCGTAGCCGTGCCGGGCAGAGCAGCACCGGCTGCCGCCCTGCCGCGGCCATGCGCTCCATCCCCTCGCGCAGGCGGGTGAGCAAGCGCTGGGCCAGCGCGGGCTCTAGCTGAATATTCGGCCCCCGCTCCGTTTGCACGATATGCTGCGCCAGCACCTGCTGCCAATCCGGCGCCAGCGTCAGAACGGCCAGTCGGCCGTCCTCGCCCAGGTACTGGTTGGTGATCTGGCGGCCGAGCGCCTGGCGTGCCGCCTCGGCCAGTTGGTCGGGGTCGCGGGTCAGCCGCGCCTGATCGGCGACCGCCTCGAGAATGGTGACGAGATCACGGATGGACACGCGCTCGCGGAGCAGGTTTTGGAGCACCCGCTGCACCTCACCGAGGGTGAGCGTGTTGGGCACCAGCTCGTTGACCAGGGCCGCGTGCTCCTCCTTCACGTGGTCCAGTAGCGTCTGCACGTCCTGGCGCGACAAGATGCTGGCGGCGTGGGCGCGGATCACCTCCGAGAGGTGGGTGATGATCACCGAGGTGGGGTCCACCACTGTGTAGCCGAGCACCTCGGCGCGCTCGCGATCGTCCGCCGCGATCCAGATGGCCGGCAGGCCGAACGCCGGCTCGACGGTGGGGATGCCGGGAATTTCCTGCTCTGCCAGGCCCGGGTTCATGGCCAGCAGCCGGTTGGCCCGGACCTCGCCGGTAGCCACGCGTACCCCGCGCAGCTTGATAGTGTACTGGTTGGGATGCAGCTCCGGATTGTCGTGGATGCGGATGGTGGGCAGGATGAGGCCGAGGTCCAGCGCCATCTGCCGCCGCAGCAGCGTCACACGCCCGAGCAGCATGCCGCCTTGGCTGGCGTCGGTGAGCGGGATCAGGCCGTAGCCGATCTCCAGCTCCAGCGGGTCGACCCGCAGGAACTGCCGCACGTTCTCGGGCTCGGCACGGGTCGTGGGCTCTGCGGGGGCCTCCTCGGTGCTCGTGGGCGCCGCCGCCAGCCGGCGCCGGACCAGGTAGCCGGCGGCGCCGAGCCCCGCCGCGATGAGGAACAGCGGCAGCTTGGGCAGCCCGGGCACCAGCCCGAGGGCCAGCAACAAGCCCGCCACGAGAAACAGCGCGCGGGGGTTGGCCAGGATCTGGCTGGCGATGTCGCGGCCGAGGTTGGCGTCGGAGGCCGCGCGGGTGACGATGATGCCGGTGGCGGTGGAGATCAGCAGCGCGGGGATCTGCGAGACCAGCCCGTCGCCTACGGTGAGCAGCGTGTAGCGGCTCAGCGCCTGCGCGGGGCTCAGCCCGAGCTGGAACACCCCGATGGTCAGCCCGCCGAGGATGTTCACGAAGATGATGATCACGCCCGCGATGGCGTCGCCCTTGACGAACTTGCTGGCGCCATCCATGGCGCCGTAGAAGTCGGCCTCCTGTTCGATCGCGCGGCGGCGCTGGCGCGCTTGCGCCTCGTTGATCAGCCCCGCGTTGAGATCGGCGTCGATCGCCATCTGCTTGCCGGGCATAGCGTCGAGGGTGAAGCGCGCCGCGACCTCGGCCACGCGGCCGGCGCCGTTGGTGATCACCACGAACTGGATCACCACCAGGATCATGAACACCACGACGCCCACGACGTAGTTGCCGCCGACCACGAACTGCCCGAAGGCATCGATGACGCTGCCCGCGTGGCCGTGGAGCAGGATCAGGCGCGTGGAGGAGATGTTCAGCCCCAGCCGAAACAAGGTGGCGAGCAATAGCAGTGCCGGGAAGGCCGAGAACTGAAGTGGCGCGGTGATGTACATCGCCACGAGTAGCATCACGAGAGCGACGGCGATATTGGTGATCAACAGTAGGTCCAGCGCGCCCTCGGGCAGCGGGATAATCATCATCCCTAGGATGAGCGCTACCCCGACGGCGAGTAGCACATCGCTCGAGTGTAACACGCGTTCGAAACCGCTCTTCGGGGTGGGGCTCGCAGCCGCTCGCGCCATGTATCCTCCGGATCAGCTCGCTCAGGCCGTGGGGGCACGCGGGGCCGCGCGCTCCCGTTGTCGAAGCGAGTAGATGTACGCTAGCACCTCGGCCACGGCGTGGTACAGCTCCACCGGGATCTCCTGTTCGAGCTCGCACAGGCGGTACAGCGCTCGCGCCAGCGGCGGGTTCTCTACGATAGGGACCCCATGCTCTTGGGCCGTGGTACGGATGCGCAGGGCCACCAGGTCGGCGCCTTTGGCCACCACCTTGGGGGCTTGCATGGTGGCGCTGTGGTACGCGAGCGCCACCGCGAGGTGGGTCGGGTTGGTGATCACGACGTCTGCTTTGGGAACCGCCGCCATCATGCGGCGGCGGGCCAGCCGGCGCTGTAGGCTGCGCAGGCGCGCGCGCAGCCGTGGATCGCCCTCTTGCTGCCGCAGCTCCTCGCGCACTTCCTGCCGGGTCATACGGGCCTGGCGACGGAACTCCCAGCGCTGATAGCCGTAGTCGAGCAGCCCCAGCGCTAGCAGCACCGCGCCGGCGGTAAGGCCCATCTGGACCACTAGCGCGCCGAGCCGCGGGATCGCTGCCGGCGCGTCGAGTGTCCCCAGGGCCAGCACCTCGACCACCCGGTCGGTATACGCCTGGTACAGCACGAAGGTCACCAGCCCCGCCTTGAGCAGCGTTTTCAGGAGCTCTACCGCCGAGCGGGCCGACCACAGCCGGTGCCAGCCTTCGATGGGATTGATGCGCGCGAGCTGTGGCGCCAGCTGCTGGCCGGTGAGCAGCAGCCCCACCTGCGCCAGTGTGACGGCCAGCCCGATCAGCGGCACGCCCAGCAGGAGGGGGGCCGCGGCTAGCCCGCCGGCCAGCAGCAGGCGCAGCACCAGCGCCTGCATGGCCGCCTCGGTCGGGTCGGCATGGGGCAAGGTAGCGAAGGCCTCTTGCAAGGCCTGGGTGAGTCGGGCGGTGGCCTCGCCGCCCAGCAGGTGCAGCAGCCCGAAGCTCCCCAGCACACTGGCGGCCAGGGTGAGATCGGTGCTGCGGACGACGCGCCCCTGCTCGCGCAGCTCCTGGAGCCGGCGGGGGGTGGCCGCCTCGGTGCGCTCGCCGGCGGCCATCTAGCCCACCAGCCCTTGCATGGTGTGGGGCACGGCGCGGAACAGGACCCCGAGCCACGCCAGCAGGATCGGCAGGGCGACCACCATGGCCCCCAGTGCGACCAGCAGCTTCAGCGGCAGGCCGACTACGAACAGGTTGAGCTGGGGCGCCACGCGCGCGAGGATGGCCAGGCCGAGGTCGGCAATCACCAGCGCGGCGAGCACGGGGAAGGCCATCTTGACTCCCGCGGCCAGCAGCGCGGCCCCTAGCAGGCCGAGCTGCTCGCCGCCCGTCGGGGCCAGGCGGAGGGGCTGGCCCACCGGTACCGCCGCGAACAGCTCGTGCAGCCCGAGCAGGAACAGATGGTGGCCGTTGGTCTGCACGAACACTACCAGCGCCAAGGCGTAGAAGAGCTGTTCGAGGGGGGTGTTGCCCATCTGCGCCTGGGGGTCGAGCGTGGCGCCAAGCAGGAACCCGCTGCTGATGCCGATCAGCGCGGCCGCGAACTGGGCCGCGGCGAATACCAGCGCCACGGCGAACCCGGCGAGCAACCCGATCAGCAACTCGCTGGCGATGGTCAGCGGGGTCACCGCGACCGGGTCCGCCACAGGGGCGGTCGGCGGGAACAGGACGAGGGTGACCAGCAGCCCGATGCCTACCCGGCCTGGCAGGGGCACCCGCGCCGAGCCGAACAGCGGGTTCAGGCCCAGCGCGGCTAGCACGCGCACCGCGGCCAGCAAGTAGCGGCTCGCGTAGCCCGCCGAGAACTCCGCCAGCTCCATGTCCTTCGCTCCGGCGTTGTGGGGGCGTTGGGGGTCAGCGCGCGAAGTTGGGCAGCGCGCTGAACAGCCCGACGGTGTAGCTAAGCAGCGTGCTCACCAGCCACGGCCCCGCGAGGGCCAGCACGGCGAATACGGCGAGGATCTTTGGCACGTAGCTCAGGGTCACCTCGTTGAGCTGCGTCAGCGCTTGCACCAGACTGATCACGAGCCCCACGACCAGGGCCACGATCAGCATCGGGGCCGACAACAGCAGGATCATGGTGATCGCATTGCGGCCTAGCTCCAGCACGGTCAGCTCGGTCATGCCCGCTCGTCTCCCCGTCTCTCGCGCGCCCGGGCGCCTGCTATGACTACGTGCCGAAGCTGGCCACCAGCGAGCGCGTAATGAGGTGCCAGCCGTCGGCCATGACGAACAGAAGTACCTTGAACGGCAACGCGATGGTGGTCGGCGGCAGCATCATCATGCCCATGGCCATCAAGGTGCTCGACACTACCATGTCGATGACTAAAAATGGCAACAAGATCACGAACCCCATCTGGAACGCTGTCTTCAACTCGCTGATCATGAATGCGGGGATCAGCACGTACGTGGGCACGTCGTCGATGGTACGCGGCTGGGGCAGGCGCGCCATGCTCACGAACAGGGCCAGGTCCTTCTCGCGGGTCTGGCGCACGAGGAACTCGCGTAGCGGCGCCTCGCCCTCGTGGAGCGCCTGCTCCAGCCCGATCTCGCCCCGCAGGTACGGCTGTACGGCCGCGTCATTGATGGCCGTCCACACGGGCGCCATGACGAACACTGTGAGGAACAGCGCCAGGCCGAGGATGATCTGGTTCGGTGGCATCTGCGGCAGGCCGATCGCGCTGCGGGCGAACGACAGAACGATAGCGATGCGGATGAACGAGGTGACCATCAGCAGGACGGCCGGCACGAGGCTCAGCACGGTCAGCAGGAGCAGCAACTGCACGCCGAGCGCCAGGGTGTCGCCCTCGCCCGTGCCCACCTGGACGCGGATCGAGGGCAGCGCCTCGCCGCGGGCGGTGCAGCCAGCACCGAGCAGCAGCCCCAGGGTGAGCAGCGCCAGCAGCGGGCGCGGCTGGGGAGCGCGGGCGGCCAGGGAGCGAGGGATGGGTGGCCGCGATCTCATCGCTGGTTTCTCTCCACTGTCGGGCAACTCCGCCTGCATGGTAGGCGGTGGCGCGCGCCGCCAGTAGACGCCAGCGGCCCGCTAGCGGACGCCAAAAGCACCTGCGCGAGGCGGCCATTGGTACTGCCGAACGCCGGCCGCGCGGCGGGCGATGAGCGCCGCGGGTCAGCGCCCGTCGGGCGCCGGCGTGGCCGGCGGGAGGGCTTCAGGGCTGCGAGAGGAGGCGTCGGCCGAGGCGGACGGCGGAGCCACGTGCGCGGCCCGGAGCGCGGCTGCGAACGCCTCCGTGCCTGCGGGGGGGTGGGCCTGGGGAGGCAACTCGGCTAGGAGGGTGATCTGGTGGGGGGTGACACCGAGCACCAGCCGCCGTTCGCCGGCGCGGACGAGGTATACGGCGCGGTTCGGGGCCAAGGTGATAGCCGCTTGGATTTGTAGCTCGCCGCGGCGCTGGCCGGGCAGCCCCACCAGGCTGTAGCGCCGGAGCAGCGCTAGCACCACGTAGGCCAGCACTACCACCAGCGCCAGCTTCCAGCCTAGGTCGAGCAGCGCGCCGGTCCAATCGAACGGCTCGGCTGGCGCCGGCAGCAGGGGCGCCAGGGTGGGGGCGAGCGGGGGGGTGGCGGCGGGCGTGGGGCTGGTCAGCGTGGTCGCTGGCGCGCCGCCAGCCGGCGCCGCCTCGCTCTGGGCGTAGGCTGGGCCCCCGGCCCACAGGAGCAGCAGCCCGAGCAGCAGGCCGGCGGCGCGCCACCCACGGCCCCAGCACTCAGCCCATTGAGGCGAGCCGCTTGGCACGCGACACCACCTCCAGCACGCGCACGCCGAACTTCTCATCGACCACCACCACCTCGCCGCGCGCGATGCGCGTGCCATTGACCAAGATATCTACCGGCTCGCCGGCCAGTTTGTCCAACTCGATGACCGAGCCGGCACGCAGAGCAAGAATATCCCCGATGGTCAGGCGGGTGCGGCCCAGCTCGACGCTGACCTGGAGCACTACATCGAGCAGGAGGTCGAGCTTGGCCGTGTCGCCAACTTGCTCTTCGCCGCCGAGGGGGGCGAACTGGGCCGGATTGACCTGGGGCGGCGCGGGTGCTGCGGTGGGGGCGGGCTTGGCGCGGCTGGCGGCCGCGGGCTTGGCGCGCGGCGCGGCGGCCGGGGCCGGTGGCTCGGCGGACGCCACGGTGGAGCCGGCTGGCGGCTCGTCGGCGAGCGCTTGCTCACGAGCCAGCGCGTCGATCTCTTCTTGCGACAGCATCTCGTCCTCTCGTTGGGGCGCCTGGGCAGTGGGCGCCCCCCTCGCTGTGGATTATCGGCGGCCGCACGCTAGTCGAGCACCCGGGTCAGCTGTACTGCGAGCTGCTTGCCCACGGTTCCCGCGCGGCCCAGGAACTTCACCTGCTCGCC
>Ga0070737_10001866_pt1 | contig 27797 bp, 24 predicted proteins | sample Coa_R1_10_FD_66438 | JGI IMG/M metagenome (GOLD analysis project Ga0070737, IMG submission 66438) | Surface soil microbial communities from Centralia Pennsylvania, which are recovering from an underground coalmine fire - Coalmine... | ecosystem: Environmental > Terrestrial > Soil > Unclassified... | reverse complement strand
CCCTGGAAGGGGAACTATTCTTCGGCGCCGCGCCGCTGTTAGCGGAATTCTTTGACATACTGCGGCAGCGCGTCAAGCAAGGGACCCGCGTCCTTATCGTGCGTCTCAAGCGGACGCGCAATCCGGACATGGTTTGTCTGGAAATGTTGCAGCATTTTTTGGAAGAGATGCAAGACCGCAAAGTGCCAGTGCTCTTGTGCGGCATCCGGGCCGACTTCAAGCAGGCCCTGCATAACTGTCGTTTTTACCATTGGCTACCACAAGATTGTATCTTCCTGGAAGATGTGAAGGAGGGTTCCTCGACGCTCAAGGCAGTACGCCGCGCCTATGAGCTACTCGGCGAAGATCTTTGTCCTACCTGCCCACGGCGTGATTCAAGCGATAAACAAGGGTGGTATTATATGATTTGAACCGCGCGCTACGGAGCTATCACGATGGACCTCCCTATTCTCCCGGCCACGGTCATCGGCAGCTGGTCGTTCCCCGGCTGGTATGCCAAATTCTGTGAAGACGCGGCCCGCCATCCCGAGCTGTTCGGCCCCGACGACCGCGAAGAGGCGCTGCGCGATGCGGTGCGGTTGGCGGTGGACGACCAGCTCCGCGCCGGAGCCGATCTCATCACCGACGGCGAGATGCAGCGTGTCGATTTCAATCTCGGCTTTTACGATTATCTCGTCGGCATCGAACCATTGCCTCAGGCGCGGCGCTGGGGCCCGCCGGCCCACGACCAACGTAATCGCTACCGCTGTATCGCTCCTCTCCAAGCACCGAAGGGACTCGGTCTGGCCGACGAATATCGACGGCTGCGGAGCATCACTTCGGCGCCCGTGAAAGTGCCGGTGCCGGGACCGTTCACGCTGGCCGGTTGCCTGCAAGGCGGCGAAGTATACCAGGACCGCCGCGAAATCACCGAAGCGCTGATCCCCATTGTCAACCGCGAGATGCACACTTTGGTCGAGCTTGGCGTGGACTTCATCCAGCTTGACGAACCGAGTTTCGCCTGCCATCCCGATTATCCCGAGGAGTTTCTCGATATTATCGAGCGCACGGTGGCCGGCGTGCGGGCAACGATTAGCATGCACATGTGTTTTGGCAATTTCCGCGGCCGCGCCGTCGGTCAACGCAGTTATCGTCCGCTATTTCCGCATTTGGCGAGGGCAAAAGTGCATCAATTGGCCTTGGAGTTCGCCAGCCGCGAGATGGCCGAGATCGATCTGGCCCGTGAGATCAAGCCGCCAATGGGACTCGCTGTCGGTCTGGTCGATGTGAAAAATACCTGGATCGAGCCGCCGGAGTTGGTGGCCGAACGCCTGCGTCTGGTGCTGCGTTATATCGAACCTGAGCGCGTCCACGTTACGCCCGATTGCGGCTTCTCGCAGACGGCGCGATTCATTGCCACACGCAAACTGGCGAGCATGGTGCAGGGCGTACGGCTGGTGCGTCCCCAGAATTCTTAGCTGCTTTGTTGCATCCGGTACACGATGGGCAATAGCGTAGACGGCAGCGGGAGGAAAATGATGAAACGCAACTCGACAACCGAGAAACGTCAGAAACCCCATAAGGACCCCTTCAACGACCAGCCGATCTGGGACGTGGCTGGCAGGAGAAAATGCACCGTCCACGGCACTTTCAAAATGGCCCGATCACACCTGTTGCCGGAGTTCACCGTAGACGTGGCCGCGGCTCTTGCCAGATCTTGAGCGATCTTTTAAAGCTGTCAATTAGCAGTTGTCCTCGAAACCGACTACGAACACCCCCACCAAAATCGTCATGATGACTGCGCCGACGGCGAAGGCCGGTTGCAGCTCGCCGCTGGCGCAGCGTCGGAGGGCGCCAAAGAGCAGATTGCCCAATAGCAAGCCCAGGCCGCTGATGAACGTCAACAGCGATTGCACGCTGGCGCGAAGCCCATCATGGACGCGGCCATTGACGAAGACTTGGCCAGCCACGTAGACACCGGCAATGACCAGACCGTTGAAGCCCAACGATCCGGCAACCAGATCGCGCGAAGGGATCAGCGCCTGGAGAGAAAGCCCAGCCGCCAATGCTGCCATGCCAGCAAGCACTGTGCCGCGGACGCCCAGACGCCGCAGCAGCAGCGGCAACAGAGCCAGACAAATCACTTCCGTGGCCTGAGCGATGGTCAAAATGGCCGGCAGGTCTGCCTCATCGGTGTGGAGCTGCCGCAACAACAACGGTGTGCCCTGCGTGCCGAAAGGAAAAGTGACGCAGACGCCGAAAAAGCATAAGGCATAGATGAAGAACGACCGACCACGCAGCAGTTGCAGGGCGGCCAACGGTGCCAAGCGGCCGTCCTCACTAGGCCGCGGCGGTGTGTGCGGCAAGGTCAACGTATAGGCCATCAACACAAACGACATCAGCCCGCCAATGCGGAAGAGGTCCGCTCGTTCGCTCATGGCCCGGTAAGGCCGCAGCCAGCCGATCATTTGACACAGCCAATCGGGATTCTTGAACCAGTAGCTCACCAGCCACGCCGATGCCATCCAGCCGATCGTGCCCCATAAGCGCACCGGACCGAACTGTCGTTCTGGGTGCTTCAAATGCGAGAAACCGATGGTAGCACCGAGCATCCAGATAGGTCCAGTCAGCAGCCAATAGAGGAGCGTACCGAGAAAGACAGGAACCGGCTGGTTCTGTTCGGCGAGGAGCCATAGGTCCAGACCAGCAATGAGCGAACACAGGCCAAGAAGGCGTTCGGCTGGCATCCAGCGATCGGCAATGTGACCGGCGAACAGGGCAGCGCAGATGGTGGCAATCGCCTGTGTGGCGCAGCAGACAGCGATGCCCATGCTGGAAAAGCCCAGCTGTTCCTGCAAGTAGGTGCTGTACAACGGCAGCACCGCGCCCGCCGGCGCATACTGCAAAAACATCAGCAGACAAAGACGATAGCGCAAGGTGAGAACTCCAAACAGCGAGCAGACGTATCAACGCCCCGGTGACAAATTACCGGGGCGTGTCAACGCCCCGTTCGCCGTTTCTCATTCTTCGCTGCCATCCAGACACGCAGCGAGGTACTCGCGGTTCAGCTGGGCGATGAACTGCACGCTGATTTCTTTGGGACAAGCTGCTTCGCATTCATAGTAGTTGGTGCAGGTACCGAAACCTTCGCGGTCCATCTGCTCGACCATGTTGCGCACACGCTGCCGCCGTTCGGGCTGACCCTGGGGCAACAGAGCCAGGTGCGACACTTTGGCGGCGGTAAAGAGCATGGCCGAGGCATTCTTGCAGGCAGCCACGCATGCTCCGCAGCCGATGCAGGCCGCCGCATCCATCGCTCGCTCCGCGTTGGTCTTGGGCACCAGCACGGCGTTGCCGTCCGGCGCGCCGCCTGTGTTCACCGACACGAAACCACCCGCCTGAATAATGCGATCCAAGGCGCTGCGATCGACGACCAGATCTTTCACCAGTGGAAATGCCCGCGCCCGCCACGGCTCCACGTAAATCTCCTGGCCATCCTCGAAGACTCGCATATACGTCTGACACGTCGCCACACCACGCTCCGGGCCGTGTGGAATGCCGTTTATCATCAGGCAGCAGCTGCCGCAGATACCCTCGCGGCAATCGCTATCGAAGGCGATCGGCTCCTCACCTTTTTCGATCAGTCCTTGATTGATGACGTCGAGCATCTCTAAAAACGACATATCTGGCGAGATGTCGCGGGCATCGTATGTTACCATGCGGCCCTCGTCCTGAGGATTTTTCTGTCGCCAAATGTGTAAGATGAAATTCATGTTTATAACCCTAACCTAAGGACTAGCGGACAACATCGTAGGGTACGCTGCCAGCTTGCTCATTTTCAGACAGGCTGACAGCGTACCCTACGATGTTGTCCGCTAGCACTAAAGAACCGCCAAAGCACCATAAACGCCAAGAAAAGAACGAGAGAAAAATAAAAAAGCCAAGAGCCAACGAAATCGAGTCTTTTTTCTCTCGTTTTTTCCTTGGTGTTCATGGCGTCTTGACGGGTCCTTTTTGAGTGTGCTTCTTATTTATAACTCCGTACACTTGGGTGCACTTCTTCGAACTCCAATCCTTCCTTGTGCAAAATCGGTGCTTTGTCGATGCCGGTATATTCCCAAGCGCTCACATAAGCATATTTCTCATCGTTGCGTTCGGCCTCGCCGTCGGGCGTTTGGTGCTCGATACGGAAGTGCGCTCCACAAGATTCGTCGCGGTCGAGGGCGTCATAGCAGAGCAATTCGGCGAACTCCAAAAAGTCGGCGACACGGCCGGCGTATTCCAACTCCTGGTTCAGCTCTTGCTCGCCGCCGGTGACGCTGAGATTGGCCCAGAATTCGTCGCGGATAGCGGGGATCTCATTGAGAGCTTTTTTCAAGCTCTGCTCGCTGCGGGCCATACCGCACTGGTCCCACATCAGCTTGCCCAGCTGGCGATGGAATGACTGCGCGGTACGTTTGCCCTTGATCGAGAGAAGCCGTTCAATGCGTTGGCGGACCTCGGCTTCACAGCGCTTGAATTCAGCACCTTCGACCGGCGCTGGCGTCTGTTTGGTACTGGCCAGATAATCGCTCAGAGTGTAGGGGATGATAAAATAGCCATCAGCCAAGCCCTGCATGAGAGCGCTGGCGCCGAGACGATTGGCGCCGTGATCGGAAAAGTTAGCCTCGCCCAGGACGAACAGGCCGGGGATGGTACTCATCAGGTTGTAATCGACCCACAGACCACCCATCGTGTAGTGCGGCGCGGGATAAATGCGCATCGGCTGCTTCAGGCCGTCCTCGCCGGTGATGCGTTGATACATGGGGAACAGTTCGCCGTAGCGCTCGCGGATGACGTGTTCGCCGAGGCGGCGGATAGCGTCGGCGAAATCGAGGTAAACGCCGCGGCCGTTGGGTCCAACACCGCGCCCCTCATCGCACACTTCCTTGGCAGCCCGCGAAGCGATGTCGCGCGGAGCCAGGTTGCCGAAACTGGGATATTTGCGCTCCAGAAAATAGTCGCGATCTTCTTCCGGAATCTGATTGGGTGGCCGGCGGTCGCCGGCGTCCTTGGGCACCCAGATGCGGCCGTCGTTGCGCAGCGATTCCGACATGAGCGTCAGCTTGCTCTGATGTTCGCCGCTAACAGGGATGCAGGTCGGATGAATCTGCGTGAAACAAGGATTGGCAAAGGCCGCTCCCCGTTTGTAAGCGCGATAGGCAGCTGTCACGTTACAGCCCTTGGCGTTGGTGGACAGATAGAACACCGTGCTGTAGCCACCTGTGGCCAAGATCACGGCATCACCGCTGTACGACTGAATCTGCCCGCTCACCAGATCACGGACGACGATGCCGCGCGCCCGGCCATCCACGACCACCAGATCGAGCATCTCGGTGCGCGGATGCATCTTGATGCGTCCGGCCCGAATTTGCCGGCACATGGCTTGATAAGCTCCAAGCAACAATTGCTGTCCGGTTTGTCCGCGACAATAGAAGGTGCGCGATACCTGAGCACCGCCGAAGGAGCGATTGAAGAGCTGGCCGCCGTATTCCCGAGCGAACGGCACACCCTGGGCGACGCACTGATCGATGATGTTGACACTGATCTGGGCCAGGCGAAAGACGTTGGCCTCACGTGAGCGGAAGTCGCCGCCCTTGATAGTGTCGTAAAAAAGCCGGCGGATGCTGTCGCCGTCGTTCTGATAATTCTTGGCAGCGTTGATGCCGCCTTGAGCGGCGATGGAGTGGGCGCGACGCGGGCTGTCCTGGAAGCAGAAGCTCTCGACGTTGTAGCCCAGTTCAGCTAGCGATGCCGCTGCCGAAGCGCCGGCCAGGCCAGTGCCCACGACAAGAATGCGAAACTTGCGTTTGTTCGCTGGATTGACCAGCTTCATCTCGAAGCGGTGCCGTTCCCACTTCTGGGCCAGCGGCCCGGAAGGAACATGGGGGTCGAGTTTCATAGGATGTCACTCCCGCATGATTGGGCGATTTATCCTTTCGCGCGAAACGCTAAATCTCAACTAATAAATCCACCTCATTAAAATGACGAGCGGGATCGAACAATTGCCGGCGACGACGACCGCAGCCACCACCGGGCCCACATAATTGACCACGGTATCATAGCCGCGCCCGTTTAGTCCCAGGTGTTGCAGCCAACTGCTGCCGCCGTGCCACAAATGCAATCCCAGAAAAACCTGCGCCAGAATGTACGAGGCCGCGATCAGCGGTTGCTGAAATCCAGCAATGACCATGCCTGCTACGTCGCCTTCCTTGGGTTCAATAGCGTACTTGAAATGGTCGGGATCGACGATACCGAAAGTAAAATGGAGCAGGTGATAGATGACGAAAAGGAGGATGACCACGCCGGTCAGCATCATGTGCCGCGACGCCCAACTGGCCTGGATGGTGTCTTCATAGACGTAGCGAATGGGCCGGGCTGATTCGTTGTCCCGTTCGGTGCGCAGAGCAAAGAGCAGGTGAATCAAAAAGATGGCCAGCAAGCCGCCGCGCGCCGACCACAACAAGACCGGATGCTCCGTAAAATTATGGGCGTAGGCGTTGAGGGCATCTTTGCCAAAATAGATGAGCAGGTTTCCGCTCATGTGGACGATCACGAACATCATCAGACCAAGGCCGGTCAGCGCCATGACATATTTGGAACCAACCGACGAAAGAAACAACCGCGATAACCGATTCATCCTCATTCCTTCGCTGACCCAGGCAGTCGGCCGGCCCCAACATTGCGCCAGCCTTCCCTATTCTTTATAGATGTTCTTCATGCGAGAGCGAGAGGTGAATTTGAAAACGGCAATCCGCTTCCTGTTTTGGTCACTGCTGTTTGGCCTCGCCTACACGCAGCCGCCCTTGTACTACTCCAACCAGAACCAGTATTTCCTGCACGGTCTTGCTCAAGGCGGCCTCGGCTTTCTCAACGAAGACTGGCTGGCGAACACCGCCGATCCCACCCCCCTCTTCAGCACCGTCGTGGCCCTGACGTATCGATACTTGCACGAGTCCATTTTCTATCTTTATTACATCCTCATTATCGGCGTTTATTTCCATGCTCTCCTCGGCATTTTCGAGTATCTCGGTGGCAGGCGTACTACAACCCGGATGCGTCTTGGTTTCCTCGCTCTCCTCGTTCTCCTGCATTCTGCCCTGTTGCGCTGGACTTCAGCCCAGTTGTTCGGTGTCGATTATCCCTGGTATTTTCAGGCCGGCCTTGCCAATCAATACGTCCTCGGTGCGGGCTTGCAGCCCTCGGTGTTTGGCACCCTGCTTATCCTTTCGGTCTGTACCTTCCTGAACGATCGGCCCTTGCTGGCCGTGACCTGGTCATCGCTCGCCGCTGTCATGCACTCTACCTATGTACTTTCTGCTGCTTCTCTGACGCTGGCCTATCTGTATCTGCTTATCTGCGACAAGCGTATCCGTGCAGCTTTGTTCGTAGGCGCGTGGGCGTTGCTGTTGGTTTCGCCGGTGCTGGTTTACGTCCTTCGCACCTTCGCGCCCTCTTCGCCGGAAGCGTTCGCTGAGGCGCAGTATCTTCTGACTCATTTCCGCATTCCGCATCATGCCCTGGTGGACCGCTGGCTGGATGGCATTGCCTGGGCACAAATCGGCTGGATTCTGACAGCGATGTATCTGGTCCGCGGCAGTCGGCTGTTCGTTATCCTGGCAGTGTGCTTCCTCATCGGTCTGGTGCTGACACTCGTGCAAGTGAGTACCGGTAACGATACGCTGGCCCTGCTTTTTCCCTGGCGCGTGTCATCTATCTTGGTCCCCATCGCTACGACAATCATTCTCGCACAGATTATCCAGCGCCTGGCCGCCTGGTTCACGCCGGCTTCTCGGCGGCAGGAGCGCATTCTGCAAGCCGTTTGTGTCGCGCTACTCGCCCTCGCCGTGGCCGGAGGCATTCTCACGACCTATTTCGGTCTTGGTTATCGCACAAACACTCAGGAATTGCCCTTGCTGGAACACATTCGCGCCAACAAAACAGACGGCGATGTTTACCTGCTGCCTGTAGAAGTGCCTGATCTCACCGCCGGCAAGCGGGGCGCTGCCTCGCTCAATTTCACATTACCGCCGCGCCGCCGCACACAGAAACAGACTATCTCGGTCGATCTGCAACAATTCCGCCTGTTCACCGGTGCGCCCATCTACGTTGATTTCAAGTCCATCCCCTACAAGGATAGCGAGGTCCTGGAATGGCATCAGCGCCTTCTGTGGAACCATCAACTCTACGAACAACGCGCCTGGAATGATGAACAGATCAAAGATGAGCTGAGACGTCGGGGCATTACGCATGTCGTGGCGGCAACTGACCGCGATGTACACTGCGATATCCTGCAATTGATTTACACAGATGAATATTACCGGCTCTATCGCGTGCGGTTGCCATGATCGCGTCTGTTTAGCTATATTCCCTTTCTGAGAATCCCAAAAGGACTTCGGCGTGTTGGCGGCCAGCAGTTGCTCAGTATGGGTTATGGCATCTTCTTTGACAAGCCAAGATCCTTTGGTCCAGGACGAAAAGCACCTCCTTGGCGAAACGTCGTGTGAACGCAGCTGCGCCCCAACTTAAAAGATGATGCCCATCTGCAAAATCCCAATCGGCTATCCAACACCGTGCGTCGATCAACGGTGTGCCGTATTCGCACTGCAGCGCGGCCAGATAATGCGACAATCGGAGCCGCACTTCGGGCGGATACCAGCCGCGAAACTCCGACGATTCCGGCATGAGAAACAACACGACGGCGATACGCTGGGTACGGCAGGTGTCCAGCAGTTCGCGGAGGGCGCGGTCGGCATCGTCGGCGATGCGAAGGTGTTGCAAGGAGGAAGCATAGCGGCGTCGCGCATCGTTCGTGAGACGGCGGCGTTCCGCGACGGAGACCTTGTCGCCAAGGACGCGCCATTCACCGCCTCGATAATCCCACAGGTTCTCGCCCCAGCGGGCTTGAGGCAACAGCCACTGCGGAGCAACCCAGGCCAACAAACCGCTGCGGTACTTATGCCATAGCAGCAGCCGATCTTGCAACCACAATGCCCACGTTCGCCCCTTCACCGGATAGCGCCGCAACACGGGCCAATCGCGCAGCGTCGGTTTGTAAATCAGAGCACTTTCCTCATTTTCGACCAGTGCAGGGGGAAATATCTCGATGAGAAGGCCATCGGGATGGATGCCGTCGGCCAACAGGCGGTGAAGCGTCAGCAGATATAACAACGGACTGCTGCCGCCACGTGCCATGTTGTAAAAGAGGGGGCCAGACAAGCGGCCGGCGTCAGCCGGCTGACGTTGGCCACTCATCAGCAGGCTCGGGCGAAATCCTTGCTCTGCTCGCGATGATCCCAAAACCAGCAGCAACGTCCGTCTCTCCGGTTCTTTACGGAGAGCACGGAGGGCGAGCAAGCGGCAGCCGTATTTCGGATCAAGGAATTCTGGATGTTGCCACTCCAAAAATATGACAATCGACACTTGCCCCAGTGCCATCCAGACCAGTCCCCAAGCCAGGACCGCACGCCAGCGAAACGAGTGGCGACGTTGCATTCCAGAATGATTGTCGCCAGATGGATACACCACTTCCTCCGCCAGGGCTATGATCCAGGCGACCGCACGAACCAGCGTGGCGGCTGATTCTAGCGTGGAATAGCGTTTTCTAGCAAGAGAAAGCCCTGTTTCCTGCCAGGACAATCCGAACTTGTCATAATAAATGTTCGATGATCGCATCGGCGACGTATTGACCGCGCCGGGTCAAATGGATGTTGCGGCCGTCGTCGGCAAGAAAGCCCTGATCGACATACTGCGCCAGCACTGCGCCGGCCAGGGCATCCAAATCGAAACCTGTCTGTGTGCGAAAAGCCGTGCGATCGATGCCTTCGGCACGGCGCAGCTGGACAGCCAACGTTTCGCGGGCACGCTCCTCCGGCGGCAATTCTTCTGTTTGCCATGTTACAGATTCACCAGACAACGCTTGACGAATGTAACGCCGTAAATCGCGCGTGTTCAGCTCGCGCCGGCCCAGGACGTAACGCGCCGCACCCATGCCGAAGCCGAAATACGCCTCATTGGCCCAATAAGTTTGATTGTGGCGACAGCGCCGGCCTGGACGTGCGAAATTGGAGATCTCATAATGCTCAAAATGGGCTGCCTCCAGCGTGTCGATGGCCAGCGCATACAGGGTTAGTTCGGCGTCTTCATCCAGCGGTTGGAGTTGGCCGCGCTGTCGGCGTTTCCACAGCGGGGTTCCCTTCTCGTAGGTCAGCCCATAGGTTGAGAGATGATCCGGCTCCAGGGCCAGAGCGCGGGCAAGGTCGTCGCGCCAGAGCTGTTCTGTCTGTCCCGGAATGCCGAAGATAAGATCGAGAGACACGTTGTCAATCCGCCGCCGTACGCGCTCGACGGCGCGGGCGATTTCATCAGGATGGTGTGCCCGCTCCAGTACGGCCAGCAAATGGACATGGAACGATTGGGCGCCGAGACTGATGCGGTTGACGCCGTGATCGGCCAAGACAGCGATCTTGTCTGCTGTCAGCGAATCGGGATTGCATTCGATCGAAAATTCGCTGTTGGCATCCAGAGGCAGCCAACGGAGGACCGTGGATAACAAGCGTTCAAGCTGAGAGGCGCTCAGCTGCGTGGGCGTGCCGCCGCCAAGGAAAAGCGTTTGCACCGGCTGGGGTTCGGCCAGCATGGCTAATTCGACCGCCAGGGCATCGAGGTATAACTCGATAAGATAGTCCTGCCCCACAGCGATGGCAAAATCGCAGTAGCCACAGTGATGGGCACAGAAGGGGATATGAACGTAGGCGGCGCGCGGCCAAAGCCAAGGCGGCAGCGAACGATGATGCATTATTTTTCCGACTGCTCACTCGACTGGCCGGGCCTGACGACGCTATCGGCCAAACCTTGGAACAATTCCTTGCTAGGTGGATCGCTCTGCGGCGAACTCCACCAGGTCTGTTCGTTGGGACTGATCTGCGCGCTGTTGATAATTTTTGTGAGGAGCTGTGTGCCCTTGTCGGCGATCTGGACCACATATGGATTTTTCTCGTTATTTCTCTTGAGGTCTGCCAGCGCCTCCGTCAACTGGGCGGCAAGGATCTTCCAGGGATGTGTTCGTATCTCTTTGTTGGCACGTTCGCGTTCGGCCTCTTGGGCCAAAGCTCCCAAGCACTTGGCGATTTGGCCGGCGGCGTAATCAACCTGATATTGCTTGTCCTTGGGCGGCGCCTGCATGTGTGCCAGGCCGATAGCTGCTTCCACCCGTTCATCGATACGCGGCGGCGGCTGAATGCTGGCATCGTTGCCAGCGAATCGTGCCAGCACCAGAGCCGGGCGTACCTTGTCGTTGACCGCCGGCGCACGGGTCTTCGCCAAAGCGCGAACCGCTTCCCGGCGGAAGAAGCGGAAGCCCTCGATCTCCTCCGGTGTGGCGTTTTTACCCGGCCCCTTCTTCTGCTCCAGAAACTCAACCAACGCCACGGCGCACCTGGACTGCTGTTCCGGCGGCAATTTCGGAATCAGCGTGGCCAATCCTTGCAGCACATAGTAGCGGACGCCATCATTTTGCTGAGGGTCTTTCAACACCGTGATGAGCGTATCGGCAAGTTGGGGATCTCCCAGCTTGGCAATCTTGGCCAACAGGCGTGCATTATGGATTTTATGGATAGGTAGAGCATTCTTAAATTGAATGACCTCCAGCGCATGGATGCGCACCCGGTCCCGGAAAATCTCTGCGAACGTCTGCATTGCCTGGGGATCCTTGGCACTGAGGATGTCTCGGTCCACAAGGGTCGAGAACGCATCGAAATCCTTGGCGATGGCATTGGGCTGCGTGTCCAGTTTGCGGAGATAGACGCCGTAGGTGTAGACCTTGGCGAGCAGATCGATTGCTTCGCGGTGGTTCCGATCGTTGGGATCAACTCGGGAGCCTTTGGTGAAACCACGCGCCAGCCCTTCGGGCCCTCCCTTGTATTTCTCCTCCAGTTTGCTCCATCCTTCTTCCAAGGTCTGGGCGCGGGTTTGCCCCAATCCCAGCGTCAACATTCCTGCCCCGGCCAACAGGATCACCCAGCCGAACCAACGCACTCGCGGAGCCATCGATAATACCTCTTCTCAAGGATGAATAAACGGAGAAGGGCGAACGGCCGGCGTCAGCCGGCTGGTAGGGGCTTTTTTCTACCAGCCGGCTGACGCCGGCCGTTCGCCCTTTATCCTTTTAACCAACCGGATGCGGCCTCTGTCAACAGAGCGATCTCTCCACAAAGTAAAACGGGGATGCCGTTCTGGTCGTTGGCGCTATTTGTGGGAGCTGTCCTCGGCATGGCGGCGGCAGGCCAGGTGCAAGCGGCGCTGCTCGGCAGGGGTGAGATAGCTGAACGGAGCAGCTTCATCGGCGGCGCGAAGCCAGCGCGTGGCCGGCTGGCACAGGGCCAGCTGCGACCATACTTCATGCAGATACCAGCAGGGGCGGGCTTCTTCCGGCCGCTCGCGTCGCGCCAGCACGAACTCGCTGGCCGATTGACACAACAAGCCCTCGCTCGACAATTCGTCGCCGGCATCGGTTAATTCCGCACGCTGGCGAGCCAGCCAATACAGGGCGATGCCGCGGTGCAGGTGAACGGCGTAGTCGTCCTCCAGGCGCTCGGCAATTTCCAGAAGCCGGCTATGGCAATGCACGAGGTGCTGGCGTGCCAGAGTTTCATGGTCCTGAATATCGGCCTCGAAGCGCTCAAATTGCTCGCGGGCCTCTTCGAGCCGGTCCAACCGCAAGAGCAACTCGGCGAATTCACCACGCACCACGTAATGGTCCGGCTGTTTATCCAGATATTGTTTCAGCTGCTCGGCCGCCTGCTCCTCTTTGCCCAGGGCCAGATAGGCCGCCGCCAGGCTCAGGTAGTTGCGCACCAGGGCAGGATCTTGTTTCAGGCTCTGCTCAAACGCGGCGATGGCCTGTTCGGTTCGGCCTTCGAGCATGGCTTGCTGGCCCTTCTCCCATTCCGGCAGGCCCGGCGAGGCCAGCTGGGGTTCAGCGGAGCACAGCAGCCCTGCGGGCAGAAAAAAGGCGACAACGGCGCAAGTACGGCAAAATTGGGTCATTGGCGGGCCTCCACAGGACAACAGGTGGTGGGAAAAGTACAGACTAATTATCGCCCGGCAGGGTGTATGGGATTGACCGAAAATAACGAAAATGAGACGGGATCAGGGTACGGTCAACCAGATTTGATTGAGCGCTTCCTGGCAAATCGTACCGAGGACCGGCAGAACGAAGATCCCGAAAGGATTGAGAAAAAAGACGGTCTGGCGCAGCTGGGGTGTTTCCGGCACGCCGGCCACGGTTTGCGCCCGGCGGATCAACTCCGGCAGCACGAACACCGCCAGGTACAGGGCGTAGGGGGGAAAAATCAGCATCAGGCTTAGCTCAGCACGGAGCGGAACCTCTTTGTGTCCCAGATAATCATGGCACTCACTCAGAGCGCGATAGAGCCAATAGAAGAAATAAAATCCAAGCGTTAGATACGACAGCAGCAGCACACCGAAGGGGTGTCGTACTTTTCCCAACATGCGGCCGGCGCTATCGAGCTTACGACTGGCCGCCTTGGCCGCGTACGTCCGACAGACCTTATAAGAAAAGATCAGCCCGAAGATGCCGCCGCTGGCAAGCGTCAGCACAAGGACCAGGAGCGGGTGTAGATTGCGCCAATCGCGCGGCGGACGGATCTTTTCTGTCTTGCGTCCCGTGGTGATTTTCGTGGTGGTGGAAAGAACGGCCGCTGAGTTGCTCCCTCCTGTCGCCCCCATTTGGGGGGAGGTAGAGGGGGGCGGGGGAAACAGCCCCTTGATGGAGCCGGCCGGCGCCCATTCCAGCATGCCCTCCTGCCAAACGAGGTCGGTCGGTTTCAGCTGTCCGGAGATTGCCAATTGCTTGAGTTGGGCGGCGCTGACGGGTTTGGCGGCGGGTTGACCGTCGATTGTGTAATGCCATTCCGTAATCGCCATGATGCGTTGCCACCAGGGAGTTTGCATAAGCGATAAGAAAAGACAGCGTTATCGATTGTATCACGAGCGCCCTCTTTCGTCCCGGTCTCTGGTATGACGAATTGCAAAATCGTATGATGACGAGGACGACAAAAGGAGAACGGAGATGCGATTACCACTATGCAGCATGGTGGCATGGCTAAGTTGGTTCGCCGGATCGGCGGCGGCGCATTTCAACATGCTATTGCCGCAAACTGCCTCGGCGAAAAAAGGCGAAACGCTCACCATTACTTACCAATGGGGGCATCCGTTCGAGCATCAGCTTTTCGATGCGCCGCAACCGCAAAGCCTTGTTGTTCTCGACCCGGACGGTAAGCGCGTCGAGTTGACGGACCAACTGGTCAAGACCACGCGTCAGGCCGGTACGAGAGAAGTGACGGTGTATCAGCTTCGTTTCACGCCCCAACAGCGCGGTGATTACGTCTTTGTGTTACGGACGCCGCCCATCTGGATGGAAGAAGACGGCGAGTTTCTGCAAGACACTGTCAAGATGGTGCTGCACGTTCAGGCCCAGAAAGGCTGGGATGCCGCCGCTGGCGATTTCGAGCTGGTGCCACTGACACGCCCCTACGGCCTGCGTCCAGGCATGGTGTTCCAGGTCGAAGTACCGCCAGCCCGCCGCCCTGGCAAGAGCGATCCTGGCTTGCGCAGTGGATTGGTGGAGATCGAGCGTTACAATGCTGCACCGCCGCAGAAACTGCCGCCTGATGAGGAGATCACGCGCACGGTTCGTCTCGATGCCAACGGCGTGGCCACGACCACGCTGAGCGAAGCAGGCTGGTGGTGCCTGACGGTGGCTCGCCTACAGGGGACACGGATGCGCGCCGGCAAGAATTATCCCTTGCGTCAACGGGCGACCTTCTGGGTCTTCGTGGACGGGGCGGACGGCCGGCTGACGCCGGCTGGCAGCGAGTAAGCGAGGAACATCATGGGTGTAGCGTCGGTTTCGTTCGGCTTGCTTTGGGCGATGCATCTCTCTGACGGAGTATTGACTGCGCCGTGGCTGGCAGCGGGTTTTATCCTGTCGGGATTGCTGGCCCTTATAGCAGCGTACCGGGTGCGCGAGGAAGAGATCCCGCGTATCGCTGTCCTCAGCGCTGCTTTCTTCGTGGCCACGCTGATGCATCTGCCGCTGGGGCCAACGCGAGTGCATCTGTTGCTCAACGGCCTGGTCGGTGTCGTACTGGGCCGGCGGGCGCCGTTGGCCATCCTCATCGGCCTGGCGCTGCAAGCAGTCCTCCTCGGCCATGGCGGTTTCACGACCATCGGCGTCAACACCTGCGTAATGACGCTGCCGGCCTTGCTGGCCGCTGCCTTATTCTCCATGATGCGACGCTATTTTCTTGTTCCCCAGCTCCGCCAGGGAACGCACAGCTTGCGCGGCCCCACCGCGCTGCCTCCCAACACTCTTACCTGGCTGTGCGGTTGTCTTCTCGGCATGATCTCGATATTGGCCACGCTGGTCCTTCAAGCGGTGGTCCTTCTCTGGGGCGGCGTCGAGGATTGGTCGGGGATTGTCCGGCTTGTTTTCTTGGCCCATTTGCCCCTCGTCGCCCTGGAGGGCGTGGTACTCGGCTTCACGGTGAATTTCCTGATGCGTGTCAAACCCGAAATGCTTGGTTTGAAGTGTCGCCCGCCGGTTATGCTGGCGGCGCTTGCCGCCCTGTTGCTGACGGCAGAGCCAACACACGCGCACCGTCTGCAGGCCGATTATTTTATCGTCGCCGGTCGGCAAGTGCGCATTGAAAGCTACTTTGATGATGGTAAAACTCCTCAATCTGCGACCGTCGAAGTCCGCCGGCCCAACGGCCAATTGCTCACCAAAGGGTCTGTGGACGATAAAGGTTGTTTTGTTTTCACCTTCGACAAAGCCGAGCCGTTCGAAGTGACCATCCATGCTGGCGCGGGGCATCGCAAATCGTTCGTCATCCCGCGCCAGCAGCTGGAACAATCTACGGCCGCGCCTGTCCAGGGGCCATTTCCAGGTAAGGAAACATATGATGCCTGGCGCGAACAGATCAAAGATGTGCTGATCGGCGTCAGTTTCCTGCTCTCCCTTGCCGCCTTTTTTTTGAGTTGGCGCACGAGCCGACGACTACGGCGAAGCGAAAAAGAAATCTGAGCCGAGAAGTAATCCCGCTTGCCTCTGCCGCCGCTTCCTGTAATCTCTAAAAGCATCCCCGGTTCCGTCCGAATCTTTCCTCCATACGAAAGGGGCCGCCATGAGCAAGCACAAACGAACAATCACCCGCCGCCATTTCATGCAAGGAGCCGCAGCCACGGCTCTGACATTGCCGATCCTCCCTCCTACTTCTGCCCCAGCTGCGGATGACAAAAAAACGACCCCGCCCAGCGAACGCCTCACCCTTGGCTTCATTGGTGTCGGTACCATGAATCGCTTCCATCTCGGCCATTTCCTTGGCATGAGCGATATACAAGTCTTGGCTGTCTGCGACGTAGACAGCAACCGCCGTAACAACGCCAAGGAAATCGTCGAGAAACGCTACGCCGACAAAAAGAAAAACGGCGCTTACAAGGGCTGTGCTGCTTACAACGACTTCCGCGAATTGCTGGCCCGCAAAGACATCGATGCCGTGGTCATCGCCACACCTGATCATTGGCACGCCATCCCCGCCATCGAGGCGTGCAAGGCCGGTCTGGACGTGTACTGCGAAAAGCCCCTGTCGCTGACCATCCACGAAGCCAAGCTGATGCGCGACGCTGCCCGTAAGTATGCTCGCGTTTTCCAGACAGGCAGCCAGCAGCGCTCCGATAAGGAATTTCGCCTGGCCTGCGAGCTGGTGCGCAGCGGCCGCATCGGCAAACTGAAAGCTGTTTACGTCAACGTCGGCGGTCCCAGCCGGCCTTGTGATCTACCAGCCGAACCGGACGAACCCGGACTCGATTGGGACCGCTGGCTGGGACCGGCGCCGAAACGGCCGTACAACTCGGTCCTCAGTCCGCGCGGCGTCCACAATCATTTCCCCAACTGGCGCGCTTACCGCGAATACTCCGGCGGTATGATGACCGATTGGGGAGCGCATCATTTCGACATCGCCCAGTGGGGCCTGGGCATGGACGAATCCGGGCCGATCGAGATCATCCCGCCCGAAGATCCCAAGGCGGAGAAGGGACTGCGCTATGTCTATGCCAACGGCGTCGTCGTTTTCCACGCCGACAAGGACGATGCCGGCAAGAACGTTAAGGGTATCACCTTCGCTGGCAGCGATGGCAAGATCTTTGTCGATCGCGGTTATCTCAAAAGCGATCCGGAGGACATCATCAAACAGCCGCTAGGCGTCCACGATGTGCGGCTTTATCAATCGCCGGGGCATCAGCGCGATTGGATCGAATGCGTTCGTTCGCGGCGGCGGCCTATCGCCGATGTGGAGATTGGCGCACGCTCGGTGACGGTTTGCCATCTCGGCAACTTGGCTTACTGGAACCATCGCAAGTTGCGTTGGGACCCGGACCATTGGCAATTCATCGAGGACGCCGAGGCCAACAAATGGCTCGACCGCGAGCACCGCGATCCCTGGAAATTGCCGACGATCTAAAAAGAAAGGAGTGCTTCCGATGGCTCGTTCTTCTAGTCCCAAGACGATGCGTAAGCGCCGACGCATCCGCAACAAACGACTGCGTCATCTGAAGCCGATCAAAAAGGCTTGGAAGATCGCGTGAAACCAACCGGGTAAACAGGAGAACGTCTCATGGCTTACGCTGACCTCACGTTAGCCACCCCACCCCATCAAGCGTTACAGGAGGCACCAGGCGACAGCCGAACATTAATCCCGAAACGGATCGTAGGGTTCATCCCTCCAACGGCCCGGCCGTAGATTCATCCGGGCAGCCGGCGTCGAGATATGCTTGCAGGAGTATCTGCGCCGCCACGCGATCGCGGCGTGCTTTGCGCTTCTTGTGTGTCAGTCCTGCCTGCCACAGCGCGGATTCAGCTTCGACAGTGCTGAAGCGCTCATCCCAAAACCGTACCGGCAAACCCGTCGCTTCAGCCAGCCAGGCGCCGAAAGCGCGGACCTCCGCTGCTTTCGGTCCCTCGCGGCCATCCAAATGCACCGGCAGACCGACAACGATGGCGCCGATTTCTTCCGTCTCCACCAGAGCACGGAAATATTCGGCGTCGCGTTCTGGACTGCGTCGTTGGTATACGACCAATGGCGACGCCAGCCGCCGTTCCGCATCGCTGACCGCCAGGCCGATGCGCACCGAGCCGTAATCCACGCCAAGCAATCGAGTCCGTATACTCACAGATATTTTTCGAGTCCCTTTTTCTTCAAAAGATCGACAAGCTGTTTGACGGCGCCTTCATCGCGACGGTCGGCAATCAGTGTGGCATCGCCGTCCTGTACGATCACCAGATTCGATACGCCGATGGTGGTGATGAGCTTGCCGGCATCGCCGACGATGATGCAGTGGTTCGTTTCCAGACCGCAGTACGTGGCCAGAATCGTATTGTGCTCGGCGTCCTGCGGGTTCATACGCTCCAGCGCCAGCCAGCTGCCGACATCATCCCAGCGATAGGGGGCCTTTACGACCAGCACCTCGCGGGCATGCTCCATGACAGCGTAATCGATGCTGATTTTCGGCAGCATTTCGTATTCATGACACAGTACTTCATCGCGTCGCGGCGTGTCCCAGGCATCGGCGATGCGGCGCACAGCGTCATGCAAGTGCGGCTGCTGTCGCCGCAATTCCTCCAACACCGCCGCTACCCGCCACACAAAGATGCCGCTGTTCCAGAAATATTCGCCAGAAGCAACGAAGCGCTCGGCCCGGTCGATGGCCGGCTTCTCCTCGAAACGCTGGACGCGGAACATGCTGACGCCCTGACGCTGGCCGATCTCGGCGCCGCGATGGATATAGCCGTAGCCGGTGGACGGAAACGTCGGCGCAATGCCGAAGGTGATGAGCGCATCCGGATGCTCTTCGGCCATCAAAGCGGCGACCTGAGCGGCGCGCTCAAACTCGCGCACCGGTTCGATGACGTGATCGGCCGGCATTGCCAACATGACGGCGGAAGGATCGTGACGGGCGATGAGGGCTGCGCCCAAACCGATGCACGGCGCCGTATCGCGGCCACATGGCTCGCCGATGATGTGCGCGATCGGCAATTGCGGCAACTGCCGCCTCGTTTCGGCCTGATACATCTGCCCCGTGATGACCCAGGTGCGTTCGATCGGCAGCAATCCTTCGATGCGGTCCAGGGCTTGTTGCAACAGCGTTCGTTCGCCACTGAGAATGAGGAACTGTTTGGGACGCTGTTGCCGGCTGCGTGGCCAAAACCGCGTGCCGCCGCCGCCCGCCAGGATCGTCGCATGAAGCATGTTCTTGTACTCCGAAGAAGACTAACCACAGAGAACACAGAGAACACAGAGAAGAGCCACCACGAATCACACGAATAAAGAGAAGAAATCAAAAGATGAAATATCTTTTCATATTTATTGAGCTTTTATCTTTTTTACGTGTTGTTCAGGTGATTCGTGGTGGCTCTTCTCTGTGTTCTCTGTGGTTTATTTTTTAAACAAAATACGTTGCTCCGTTGATCCGTATGTTTCGATCCACGCGGGCGGCGAACTCCTCGGCGTCCAGGGCGAACAACGGACTGACCTCCAGTGCCACGGCCGGCTCGCCGTTTGCTGTGCGCGGCACCTCGATGCCGGCGCACCTCAGCCAATCTGCCGCGAGATTCGTCAACGCTGCTTGCACCGTCTGGGGCGAGTCGGCTCCCTCTGCGTTTTTCAAGGGTGCGAACTCTTCTCGATGCGATGTCTCCATCACCAACCAGCGCTCGGCCAAGGGCAACACATCGAAAATGAAACGCTCGAACTTGAGGGCATTCTCTTTTTGTGGCTGTACTATCTGCCCTGTGTCGTCGAGATACGGCACTTTCTTACGAGCGATATGGAACGGCAGCAGGCCCGCTCCCGCCGTCACACGCGCCAAGAAATCCATATCGAAAATATGGATGGCAGGACTGCCGGCCCACAGACGCAGCCGGCCGTTAGCGTCGCGTTCATTTGCCAAACTGTCGGGCAGGTCGGAATATTCGATCATGGTGCAGCGGCCATCGACCAACACGAGATTGCCGAGTCGGTCTTTCGGTCCCTGCTTGGGCACAATTTTCGAGGATGCCTCGGAGCGCTGCGCCAGGTGCCGGCCCAAGAAAATCGGGTCGGCTACTTTCACGAGCGGATTATCTACCTGGAAATAAAAGAGGTGGCGAATACCGCGTCGGCGCAACTGTTCCAGCAGGCCGCTCTTGCTCAGGGCCGTCAGTGTGCCGCCATGGCCATCAGGGCTGAGGAACAAACGCCCCGGCGCTTCCAGGAGTAGCTTGCCGGTGGCCAGATCGAGGGCCGGCATCGTGCCCTGGCAGAAGAAAAATACTTCCTCCCTGGGCAGTCCAAAATAGGCATGGTCGGCGAAGAATTGCCGCGTTTCAGCATCGGTGGCCGGGCTGGTCATAATGAGGAACGGCGCCTGTTTGCCGTAGCGTCGGCCCAGTGCCAACACTTTCTCGGCATGGATTTGAAACAAACTCTTGCGGCTAATCGGCCCGATGGGATACATGCCCTTGGGATGGTCAAAGCCAAGCCGGCTGCCTTGTCCTCCAGCCACGACCAGCGCTGCTACTTCGCCACGCCGCAGTGTTTCTTCACCGGCCGCACGCATGGCGGCATTGTCCGGGGCATCGGCCGGCACAATGGCCAACGGCTTGATCCGTGAAGAATCCGGCGGCCGGTAGGTATGTTCACGCTCGGCGTAAAGCCGAGTCAGGCGATCCAGGTCGATGCTCGAAAGTTGCTCGATCAATTGGCGGCGCTCGTTCTCGGTGAGCCGGTCCCACCAGGCCAATACGTGTTCTTGCCGATATTGTTGTAATTTTTGCCGTAATTCTGCCGGTACAGTCATCAATCCCTCATGCCAAACTTATGCTTGGCTACGAGTCGCAGACGAGCGCAGCTGCGCTCGTCTGCGACTCGTAGCTAAACTAAAATGCAAAACGCAATCCATCATAAGCCAACTGCACATGGGGCGGCAACATGCGATTGACCGTTTCATGCTCCAACTCATGGCTCATGTGCGTCAGGTAGGCGCGCTCCGGCTTGAACTGGCGAATGACATCGAGCGCCTGCTCCAGGCCGAAGTGAGCGGGGTGCGGCTTGAAACGCAGGGCATCAAGCACCAGGACGCGCAGCCCTTCCAGGCGCGGCCAGCTCTCGCGCGGGACCTGGCTGACATCCGTACAATAAGCTACATCTCCTATCCGAAATCCCAACACATCGAAATGGGCGTGGATCAGCGGGATGGGCGTCACCTGCTGGCCGAGGACGTAGAACGGCTCCGTACCGATGCGCTCGAAGACGAGCTTGGGGACCATGCCAGCGGGGAGCGAATCGGCTTCTGGACCGAAGGCGTAGGAAAAGACGGTACGAATCCGACCCTCGACTTCGGCAGTGCAGTAGAGCGGGACTGGCCGGCCCAACAGGCGCGACAGTGGCCGAAGGTCGTCGAGTCCGAACAGGTGGTCCGCGTGATAGTGCGTGAACAACACGGCATGGATGAGGCGGACACGCTCGCGGAGCAGTTGCAGACGCAGCTCCGGCGGCGTATCGATAAGCAAATTGCCCTCCTCGGTACGAATGAGCACGGCGCAGCGATAGCGATGATTGCGCGGATCGGACGATTGGCAGACAGGGCAGTCACAGCCGATCATGGGCACGCCCATCGACGTGCCCGTGCCAAGAAAGGTGAACGTTCGCGTTTGTGCCATCATGCACTCAATCGGGACTCATGGCTTGCAGGCTTCTCCGTAATTCTTGCAAAAGGAACTGTCGCGCTTCGAGGAGGATATCGTTGCTGTCAAACGAGCGGAAATGGGGTTCCACGCCCTTGCCGCTGTACGGCTGCCAATGGGGCGACAGTAACTTGGCCACCGTGATGCGGATACCGGCCGGCATGCGCTCGAAATATGGCTTGTCCAGTGGGAGGACGCATTGCAGAGTGCCCTTGCCGAAGGTAGGTTGGCCAACCAACCTGGCGCGGCCATTGTCTTTGAGCGCGCCGGCCAAAACCTCGGCGGCACTGGCTGTTTCGCCATCGATCAGCACTACCATTGGCATCAACAGTGCTTCGGGATGCTCGGTGGGACCAGCGTCGCGCCGGTCCGCCCGGATTATTCCACTCAATTTGCGATCTTTAATGGCGTGTGTTTGGGAAATGACAATAATCCCTTCGGGCAGGAACAGCTCGGCCACTTCAATTGCCGATCGAAACAAGCCGCCGGGATTGCGGCGCAGGTCAAGAATCAGAACTTTCATACCGGCCAGCTGAAGCGTGGCCAAGGCATCTTTGACCTCCTGTAGCGTCGATTCCTGGAAATAATGGATGGTCAATCGACCGACCGGGAAGACGGCTTTCATCCCATTGTCTAGCTCGAACTCGAACGGCTCATCCATTCCGTACTCGACGCTAGGCGCCACCACCGGAGCGCGTTTGATCGCAACAAACTTTATCTCCAGATCGACGCTATCAAACGGAATGATTTCCAGTCTCACGAAGGTACCTGCTTTACCGCGCAGCAGTTCAGCTGCCCTTTCGACCGTCAGCTCGCGGGTGGATTGGCCATCGATGCGCACGATACGATCATACAGCTTCAGGCCGGCATCCTTGGCTGGACTGCTCGGATAAACACGGCGGATGACCAGCTGTTCATCGATCACTTCCAGGTCCACGCCGATGGAGACGAGCCGGCCGCGCAGGGCGGCCTGCACTTCGCGATAATGTCCCGGTGTCAGGAAAAAGGTAAATTCATCCAGGGCGTTGCAGGCGCCACAGAGAAATTCCAGGACGATGACCGTAAGACGGATCGGCTGCCCTCCAGAACAGAGTTGCTGTGCCGTGCGGCCGATCACTCCGACCTGCTCGCGCGCCTCGGAGCGATTGGCAATCTTGCGTTGCTGCCATTCATCCAGTTTTTTTCGGAAAGAACGCAACTGTTCCTGCGTGACTGTAGGGAAATATTCATGAGTAAAGATCGGTTCCTCGAAAGCGAGGCGCAATTCTTCCAGCCCCTGGGCGAATAGCGCGGCCGGACTGCTCTTTTGACGATCCGTGTACACGCGATCGACCGTTTCCAAGACGTGAACATAGAGATCCAGCGCCTGGGCCGGCGTCAGACGCTCCAGGGCGGTGCGATACAACTTGTCCTGATGGCGCTGGACGATGCGATAGCAGCGCAGGCAGCGCTGATAGGCTTGGCGGAGGCGTGCATCATCGCGGCGACGGTGCAGCAGCTCATCGTAAAGGCAACAGGCCTCACGCCAATCGTGTCTTTTCTCGCAGGCCGCCGCTTGTTTGAGAAGTTCCTCGTTGTTGAGCGCCTGAGCGGCAACCGAGGCGGGACGAATCAACAGCCCCAACAGAAGGACCAAAGATCCGACGCCAACACCTATTCGCTGACCCAGAGATCGCAGAGTTGTTGTCGCCAAGGGGCACCTCATCATGGGATTCCATTCGCTTGGTTTGAGTATACAAGGATCTCTCTTGCCGCGTCAAACATTCTCGTTCCCAGGTAGAGTCTGGGAATGAGGGTGGGGCCGCGTAACGCTTCTGCGAAGCGTCGCTACCCACTATAAAAACAAGCATGGCCAGCGATCCGTTGGACGTTGGGCCGATTTTCGCGCAGCACGGAGAAATCCCCCATGCTCGATCCGGTTCGGCAAGAGGTCATCGCCTTGGCTCATACCGTGGTGGTCAAGGTCGGCACCAATGTCCTCACCCACGAGAACGGCACGCTCGATCCAGAGCGCTTGCAAGCGCTGGCCGATCAACTCTACCGCTTGCGTGCCGGAGGCCGCAAAGTCGCCCTGGTCAGCTCCGGGGCCATTGGCGCCGGCATGGGCCGGCTCGGCCTGGTACGGCGGCCAACCGATCTGCGGCAGCTGCAGGCCTGCGCCGCCGTGGGACAGGCTCTGCTCATGCGTGCTTACGAAGATTGCCTGGCCCGCCACGGTATTCCCACGGCTCAGATTTTATTGACCGCTGGCGATTTCGACAGCCGCGGCCGCTATCTCAACGCCCGCAACACCATTCTGACGCTCTTCGAGCACGGCTGTCTACCCATTATCAATGAAAACGATACCATCAGTGTGGCCGAGATCCGTTTCGGCGATAATGATCACCTGGCCGCGTTGGTGACCAATCTGCTGCAAGCACCATTGCTCATCTTGCTGACCGTCGTGGATGGTCTATATGCTTCTGACCCACGCCACGATCCGTCGGCACCGTTGTTAACCACAGTGCCGGACCTCAACGCTTCCATTTTGGAGAAGGCTGGCAGCAGCCGCAGTGCCCTGGGGTCCGGAGGGATGCGCAGCAAACTGCGCGCCGCGCGCTTGGCGACGGTGGCCGGCGAATCGGTGTTGATAGCCAACGGCCGCGTGCCGAACATTCTCGATGCGATCTTTCGGGCCGAGCCGGTCGGCACATTGTTTTTGCCGCACGATCGCACCATGCCGGCCTGGAAGCGCTGGCTGGGCTACACGGCTCGGCCATGCGGCCGGCTCATCGTCGATGCCGGAGCGCGCCAGGCCGTCCAGTATCAGGGCCGCAGTCTTCTGCCGATTGGCGTCGTCGGGGTCAGCGGCACATTTGCCAAGGGCGATGTTGTCACTTTATTAGACGTTGAAGGCGTCGAATTTGCGCGCGGTCTGAGCAATTATTCGTCCAGCGAGGTCGAACGCATCCGTGGTCTGCGCAGTGACCAGGTGCGTGAGGTGATCGGTGCTTCGGCCTACGATGAGGTCGTCCACCGAGATAATCTAGTAGTGACCGGGTAAATTATGAGTACAATACGCCAGCAAATGCTCCAGCGCATCCGGCAAGCCGTGCTCGAGGGTAACCGCGCCGGTGGCAGTCCCCCGGCAATCCCGGAGCGCGGCCAGATCGGCTACCAAGGCGCAGGTGCCGATCCGTTGGCCTGTTTTCGCGCGGCTTTCACCGCTGCTGGCGGACAGCTGCACGTTGTTGCTGATGGCGCCGGCGCTGCGGAAGTGATTCTGGATCTGGTGCGTACACATTCGATTCGCCGCGTGCTTCTGGGCCACGGTGAAGTGTTAGACACCTTGTCGATTGTTGAACCGTTACGAGCCAGCGGAGTCGGGATCGTAGACCAGAGCAGGAGGCGTCAGTCCCCTGAGCCTTACGATTCTCAGGGGACTGACGCCTCCTGCTCCGATGCTCGGTTCGCGGCGGATCTGGGACTATCGGGTGTGGATTATCTGATTGCCGAGACCGGCAGCGTGGTGCTGGCGAGCCGTCCGGAACAGCCGCGTTCGCTCAGTTTGTTGCCGCCCATTCACATCGCTGTGGCCGAGCGCCGGCAGCTGCTGCCTGATCTTTTCGATTTGTTTGCTGTGCTCGGGTCACCTCGAGAAGATCTGCCATCATGCGTATCAATTATCACCGGGCCGAGCAAAACAGGCGACATCGAGCTACGACTGGTGACGGGTGTTCATGGTCCGGGTGCAATTCATGTTGTTTTGATCTCCGGATAATTCATGCCCTTGCTGGCGCTGTGGACTGACGAAGTATCGGGCGAAGAGTGCGCGGCCGCAAGCTGAGCGGCGGACGACAACTCTGGCTAATTTCGCGCAGGGCGTGGATGAAGGCACGGCAGCTGGGCCAGCGCGAATCGGGGTGCGGGTGCAGTGCCCGCGCAAGAATGGGCATCTCCCGTTCACGCAATTTCGTCAGATCGATCGGCAATCCTGAAGGCGGCGCGTCTGTCGGCAGATTGTTCCAAAAGGGGCGATCGCCGGCACACAGGCGCAAAAAAGTGATGCACAGAGCAAATTGATCGGTGCCGACAGCGGCTTGGCCCTTGAACAGTTCCGGAGCCGCGTAGGGCGGTGTACCGCGCCAACCGTTGCGGTGCGTCTGCCAGCTGGTGCCGACGCACAGGCCGAAATCGGCGATTTTCAGGCAGTTACCCAACAGCAACAGATTACTCGGCTTGATGTCACAGTGTTGCAAGCCACGCGAAGATGGGTTGACGTCCGGCAGCTTCAGCTCGGCCAGATAATCCAGACCTTCCGCCGCTTGCTCGAGCAGTTCGAGCAGATGATCGGGAGGAATATTCCGGCCCGTTTCTTCCAGGTAGACCCGCCGTAAGTCTTCCAGGTTGCCGTCGGCGCGTTCCATGCTGAGAACAATGTAATGAGTAGTGGCATGAACGCCGTACATGCGGATGAAATGCGGATGGTGCAGTTCGCTTAAACCGCGGAGCACGCGGATTTCGCTGCGGATAAGCGAGGGGGAAGCGGCGCGGCAATCGATGAATTTGAGGGCAACGCGTTTGCCGTCCGGATCGTGGGCCTCCCAGACTTCGCCGAAGGCACCTGCTCCCAGCCGCTTGCTGAGCCGATGCCCCGGAATCGGTTGCGAACCTACCTCGAGCATGAGCGCATTCCGAATTCACGCGGGGAGAAGGCCGGGGTTTTGAGGGGACCAGCGGGCCATTGTCCCGCCGGGGAGATAAATGCCGTCTCGAATGAATAATAGGTTGTGGATTGGAGATAGCAAACCAAAATCGATACTGCTGTATTGGTTTGCTGTGAGCCGAAGGCGAGCGCGGCGCCACGCTTGCCTTCGGCTCACAGCAAACTAATGCCTTGCTCACGTACCAGGGATAAATACACTACGGACTACGGACTACGGACCACGGATTACTGCTAGGAGGCTAGGCGATGATGCAACGTACTTTCTTCCTTTGCTCTCTTGTGTCGCTTTTCGTCCTCGCTTGCACACACGCTGATGAAACCAGAACCAAGGAGCCGCGCCTTTGGCGGGGCATCGACAGGGCGGGCATGGACACTTCCTGCAACCCGTGGGACGACTTCTATCAGTTCGCCAACGGTAAATGGATCGCCGAGACGGACATTCCTCCGGATCGCCCTGCCGTCATCTCGTTCACGATGCTAGACAAGCGCAATCGCCAGCAACTGCGTAAGATCCTCGAAGAAGCAGCCAAGGATAAGGACGCGCCCAAGGACAGCATCCGCTGGAAGGTCGGCGCTTTCTATCGCAGCGGCATGGACGAAAAGAAAATCGAAGAGCAGGGCGCCAAGCCGCTGCAAGGCGAGCTGGAGCGCATCGCCGCTCTCAAGGATAGAAAGGATTTGCTGCCGGCTCTGGCCCGGCTGCACCTGGTTGGCCCTTCCGCTGCTTTCGCGTTTGCTTCGACGCCGGATTTGAAAGACAGTCGCCGCGTCATCGCTGAGTTTTCCCAGGGCGGCCTGAGCCTTCCCGACCGCGATTACTATCTCAAAGACGATGCCCGGCTCAAAAAAATCCGCAGTGAATACGTTGCTCATGTCACGAAGATGTTCGAGCTGCTGGGTGAGCCGCACGCCGATGCTGAGCGTGCAGCCCAGACCGTACTGGCTTTCGAGACGCGGCTGGCCAAGGCCTCGCGGGCGCGAGCCGATTTGCGTGATCCCTACCGCAATTATCACCTGATGCGCGTCGCCGACATGGAGAAAGAAACGCCGGGCGTCTCCTGGAAATCATATTTCCAGGCGCTGGGACTGGGGGATCTGCACGAGTTGACCGTCGGCCAGCCGGACTTTCTCAAGGAGATCGGCCAAATGATCGTCCAGACGCCGCTGGAGGAATGGAAGGTTTACCTGCGCTGGAAGCTGCTCAACAGCTACGCCGATAAGCTCAGCTCGCCATTCGTCGAAGAGGATTTCCATTTCAAAGGCACGGTGCTG
>Ga0070737_10001862_pt1 | contig 27883 bp, 25 predicted proteins | sample Coa_R1_10_FD_66438 | JGI IMG/M metagenome (GOLD analysis project Ga0070737, IMG submission 66438) | Surface soil microbial communities from Centralia Pennsylvania, which are recovering from an underground coalmine fire - Coalmine... | ecosystem: Environmental > Terrestrial > Soil > Unclassified... | reverse complement strand
GGCGAGCACATGAGCCTGGGCGCCGAGACCAATACCGGCGATGCGATCCGTCATGCTCAAGACCTCGGTGCCGCAATCGATCTCATGGACCAGGCGTGGTGGTTCCCGGCCGTGGCGCCGCTGCCGGGCGGAGCCCCGTTCGTGATGTTGGCCGAGCGAGCGCTGCCAGGTTCACTGATCGTCGATCAGCACGGTACCCGATTCGCCAACGAGGCAACGGATTACATGTCGTTCGGCCAGTGCCTACTGGATCGGGAACGGTCAGGCAATCCGGTCGAATCCATGTGGCTCGTCTTCGACCAGCAGTACCGCAACAGCTACGTCTTTGCCGGTGAACTGTTTCCGCGTATGCCGATTCCACGGGCGTGGTACCGGGCCGGCATCGCCCATCGGGCAGATGACGTGGGTGTACTCGGCGACAAGATCGGTATTCCCCGAACACAATTCACCGCGACCGTGAAGCGGTTCAACAAGATGTCACAAGCGGGACGTGACACGGACTTCCACCGCGGCGACAGTGCTTATGACCGGTACTACGGCGATCCGACCATCGCCCCGAACCCGAATCTGCGCGCCCTCGATCAGGGGCCTTTCTACGCGGTCAAGATGGTGCTCAGCGACCTCGGCACCTGCGGCGGCCTGCGAGCAGATGACCATGCTCGGGTACTGCGCGAAGACGGCAGTGTCATCGAGGGCCTGTACGCGATCGGCAACACTGCCGCCAACGCGTTCGGGACCACCTATCCCGGCGCCGGTGCGACTATCGCCCAGGGACTGGTGTACGGCTACATCGCAGCCCGCGCCGCCGCCGAAGCGTGATCAGTCCGGTTCCTCAGCGTTGGCCTTCTTCTCGATCTCGTACCAGAATTCCGGTGTGGGCCAAGGAATTTTCTCGGGCCCGCCTTTCTGGGCCTGCGGGAAGGCGGCTTCGGCCTCGTCGAGCTCTTTGATCAGCTTCAGCGCGAGCTCGCGCTCGTTGGCGTAATACCGCTCGGCCCACTGCAACGCGACGCGGGCATATGCCCACGACGGATCCGCGCCGGCCCAGCGTGCGTCCTTGGCCGCCTTGCGGTGCATCTCGTCGGCATAGGTCACGTGTTCTTGCAGCACCTCTTTCAGCCGCGCCGGGTTGGTGAGATGTCCCAATGTCACCCGCAGCAGCGCGCCGTGCTTGAGCGTCGGCGGGTCGACCGGCGCCTCATTTGCCCACCGGGTCACTGCATCCAACCCTGCTTCGGTGATCTTGTACAGCCTGCGATTGCGTGTGCCGCCCGTGTTCTCGACGCGCGAGGTCACCAGCCCCAGCTGTTCGAGCTTCCTGAGCTCCGAATAGATCTGGCTGTAGGCGGGGCTGCCATAGTAGAAGCGCATGCTCCAGTCGATGAACTTTCGGATGTCATACCCGGAGAGTTCGTGCTCGTACGACAACATGCCGAGCAGCGCCCAGCTGGTCGCCGCAAGATTCGGCTTACCCCCCGGATCGCTGCCTTTCATTTGCCCAGATTAACTGCGAGCCGGAGCCAGGCGCTTGAGCGCGAGCCCGCCTTCGAACGGGCGATAGCCGAACGCCGCCGGAGCATGGTAGCCGGTGTCCTCCAACGGAGTACGCACTTCTTCAACCGTGGGCCCGATCTTGGCTGCGACGGAAGCCAGCGCATCAAGATCGAAGCGGTATAGCCGACCGGCGTTGCCGCCCAATATCTTTCGGCAGGAGTCCTCGGACTTGTCATGCAGGGCCCAGCGGATCGCCTGCTTCGAATGCGGCGTGAAGCCTTCCTCATGCGGGTAGTCACTGCCCCACATGATGTGGTCGGCCCCCATGAAATCGATCATCGCCGAGTCGTAGGGCGCGAGCTCGCTGGCCAAATAGACGTTGCGCTGGGCATATTCGCTTGGAGAAAGCGTCAGCTCGTCGACCGACGACCCACCGAACATCCCGTAGGTGCGGTTGTGCGCCTCGGATTTCATGGTGGGCACCATGGCGTCGAGCACTGCCAGCTGCGGCTGGACCCAGAGCGTGCCCTGCTCGGTCGGCACGAACCGCAGCGTCGGATACCGTTCGAATACCCCTGCGAGGATCAAATGGCCGAGCGTGCGGTTCGCCCAGATCGCCATCTCCGTGATCAGCACCGCGTTGGATGCCGGCTGGTCCATCGGCATCTCGGGACTGCCGGCGCCCGCATGCTGCACCACGGTCAGGTCCAGCTCCGCGCACAGCGCCCAGATCGGCTCGTAGCGGGTGTGAAACAGCGGGGCGACCTGCGGGTCACCGGGCGAGACGGGCGGGATGAGCACGCCGCCGAAACATTCCTGCTTGGCGCCCCAACGGATCTCCTCCAAGGCCAGGTCGACGTCGTTGGGAAAGATTTGAATCAGCCCCCGGCGCCGCGTCGGGGCCAGCGAGCAGAAGTCGACCTGCCAGCGGTTGTGCGCTTGCACGCCGGCCCAACGCTTCTCGAATTCGTCGCGGGTACGCGGCAGGCTGATCGTGATGTTGGGGGTGGTCGGGAAGAACGGCGGCACGGTGTTGGGCAGCAGCACCTCGCCGGCCACGCCGTCGGCGTCCATCTCGGAGAGCCGCAGCTCGTGGTCCCAGTTGCGGGCGGCGGTGGCGATGATCAAGTCGTCGAACGGGCTGACGTATGTCTTGGCCCAGGCGTCGAACTCGTCGTGCAGCGCGGCCGGCAAATACTGCTTGTAGTCGTAGAGATCGGCCCCGGCGTGAGTGTCCGTCGAGATGACGACGTACCGATCGATTGTGTCCCAGGTTGCAGCCATCGTGTCCTCCGCGTAGGTCCAGTCACAACCTAGCCTCGCAGCTGGTCTCACGACCGCAAGACCGTCATCTCACTGAGCAGAACACGGCATGGTGGAGTCATGGAGATCGGATTCATCGGCCTGGGCAACATGGGCCGCGGCATGGCCGCCAACCTCGTCAAGGCGGGCCACCACGTCACTGTCTACAACCGCTCCCCCGGCAAGGCCAAGGCACTGGCGGAACAGGGCGCGACACCCGCCGGCACCGTCGCCGAGGCCTGCCGCGGCGAGGTTGTGATCACGATGCTGGCCGACGACGGCGCCGTCGACGACGTGGTGTTCGGCGAGGACGGCGTGCTGGCCTCGCTGGCACCCGGTGGGGTGCACATCTCGTCGAGCACCATCAGCGTCGCACTGTCCCAGCGGCTGACCGCTGCACACGCCGACGCCGGGCAGCAATACGTCGCCGCGCCGGTGTTCGGGCGGCCCGAAGCTGCCGCTGCCGCAAAGCTTTTCGTGGTCGCGGCCGGGGCGCCGGCGGTACTCGAGCGGTTGGCACCGTTGTTCGACGCGATCGGGCAGCGAACGTTCGCGGTGTCCGACAAGCCGGATGCCGCCAACCTGGTCAAGCTGTCCGGCAACTTTTTGATCGCCTCGGTGATCGAGTCACTGGGCGAGGCCATTGCGCTGGTCGGCAAGGCCGGGGTCGATCCGCTGCACTACGTCGACATCCTCACCTCGACGCTGTTCAGCGGCCCGGCCTACCAGACCTACGGCGGGCTGATCGCGCGCCGCGAATTCGAGCCGGCCGGGTTCGCCGCGACGCTGGGTCTCAAGGACGTCCGGATGGTGCTTGCCGCCGCCGAAGAACTGGCAGTGCCGTTGCCGGTCGCCAGCCTGCTGCGCGACCGGTTCCTCGCGCTGCTAGCTGACGGCCGCGGCCACCAGGATTGGTCGGCGATCGCCACCCTCGCGGGGCGGGACGCCGGCTCAGACCACTCCGCGTAGTCCGTCGGCGCCGAACACCGGCTCGAGCATTGCGGTGAAGTCCGGCCCGCGTCGCAGCATGTGCCCGCCGTCGACGTTGATGACCTGGCCGGTGATCCAGGCGGCGGCGTCGCTGAGCAGGAACATCGCCGCGTTGGCGACGTCCTCGACCTCACCGACCCGCGGCAGCGGCGTGCAGACCCGGTAGTCCTCGGACAGCTCGGGCGACTCGGTGATCGGGGCGACGAGGTCGGTGCGGATCAACCCGGGGCGGATGCCGTTGACCCGCACCCAGGACGGGCCGAGCTCGTCGGCTGCCAGCTTCATCAGGTGGTCGACCGCGGATTTGGTCACGCCGTACGCGCCGAACCAGCGGTGGGTGTTGCTGGCCGCGATCGACGAGATCCCGACGAACGACCCGCCGCCCCCGCGAACCAGTTGTCGCGCAGCGTGTTTGAGCACATACATGGTGCCGTTGACGTTGAGGTCGACGGTGCGCCGCCACGCGTCCGAGTCGATCTGGGTAATCGGCCCGATGGTCTCCGAACCGCCCGCGCAATGCACCACCCCGTGCAGCCGGCCATGCCAGGCCGTCGCGGCGTCGACGACCCGCGCGACTTGGTCTTCGTCGGTGATGTCGGCCGGCTCGGGCCGGACCGCGCCGGCGATCTCCTTGGCGGCCGCTTCCAACCGTTCCGCACCTCGGCCGACGATCACCACCGCAGCCCCGGCCGCGGCCAGCCCTGTGGCCACCGCCTTGCCGATTCCGCTGCCACCACCGGTGACCAGGTAAGTACGGTCTTCGAACGAAAGCTGCACACTGGCTCCTTCTAGGTTGCGCTAGGTTGCGCGAGCAGACGCAGAATCGCACGTTGGAGCGCCGCATCGTGCGATTCCGCGTCTGCTCGCGGGGGTTACGGTTCGTCGCGGCGGGCGATCTTCGACGGCTTGGCGGTCCGCCAGTCCTCGACGTCGGGCGGCAATCCGATTGGATACCGATTCTCGTTGCGCGCCGCCCAGTGCGCATGCCCCAGCTCGTGAACGTGGAACGCGTGCCGCAGCGCCTCGGTGAAACCCATCGCGTCGGAGGCGGCGTTCACCGAGTCCTTGATCAGCAGCGCCGCCATCGTGGGCCGCTCGGCGATGCGCCGGGCGAACTCCAGCGTCTTGTCCTCGAGCTCGCCGGCCGGGAACACCTTGGAAACCATGCCGAGCCGGTAAGCCTCGTCGGCGTCCAGCGAATCACCGGTCAGCAGAAGCTCTTTGGCTTTGCGCGGGCCGAATTCCCAAGGGTGCGCATAGTATTCGACGCCCGGCATACCCATGCGCACCCCGACCACGTCGGAAAACTTGGCGTTGTCGGCGGCGACGATCAGATCGCACGCCCAAATCAACATCAAACCCGCGGAGATCGCGTTCCCCTGGACCTGGGCAATGGTGATCTTTCGCAGATCCCGCCAGCGGCAGGTGTTCTGGAAATAGAAGTGCCACTCCTGCAGATAGGTTTTCTCGGCGATCGGGTCGCGGGTAGCGCCGTACCCGCGGAACGTGGGGTGCTGACCCGGCCCGGGCTTGCGCTCGGCCAGCGCCGCCTCCGAACCCAGGTCGTGGCCGGCGGAGAAGTTCTTGCCGCGCGCCGCCAGGATCACCACCCGCACGTCGTCGTCGGCCTCGGCACGAAGGAAAGCCTCGTCGAGCTGGACCAGCAAGGTGCGGTTCTGCGCGTTGTGTGCCTCGGGCCGGTTGAGCCAGACCCGGGCGATGCGGCCCTCGTCGAGCGTTTCGTAGGTCACCAGCTCGGCGGAGTCTCCGTCGACCGCACTGGTGCCCACATCGTCGTGGACTGCCATGTCGCCACCTCACCTGGGTTCGTTGAACGCTTACACATTACGGCCCGCACGTAACGCGTCCGCCGCTGGCCCCAGCGGCGGGTGCGACCCAAAACACACTTTCGCATACAGTTATGTCATGCCTTCTAAATCTGATCCTGCCGAAATCGGCGATGTGGAACCGTTGGCCGACAGCACCGCACGCCAGGCCAGGCGCGTCGTGGCGGCGTATGCGAACGATGCCGATGAATGCCGGATTTTCTTGTCGATGCTCGGTATTGGACCCGCGAAAAACGAGGCGTAAATGGCGCCCCGGGGAGGCAAACGCTCGGGGGATTCTGACTTCGTGGTGGTCGCCAACCGGCTGCCGATCGATATGGAGCGCCTGCCCGACGGCAGCACCACCTGGAAGCGCAGCCCCGGTGGGCTGGTCACGGCGCTAGAGCCGCTGCTGCGCCGCCAGCGCGGGGCCTGGGTGGGCTGGCCGGGGCTAGTTGATTTGGGAGAAAACGAGGCCGAGGAGCCCATCGAGGCCGAGGAGCTGCGGCTACACCCGGTGCGCCTGTCCGCCGACGACGTCGCGCAGTACTACGAAGGGTTCTCCAACGCGACCCTGTGGCCGCTGTACCACGACGTCATCGTCAAACCGCTCTACCACCGCGAATGGTGGGAGCGCTACGTGGACGTCAACCGCCGCTTCGCCGAAGCCACGTCGCGTGCGGCGGCCAAAGGTGCGACCGTGTGGGTGCAGGACTACCAGCTGCAGCTCGTGCCCAAGATGCTGCGGGAGCTACGGCCGGACCTGACCATCGGGTTCTTCCTGCACATTCCGTTTCCGCCGGTGGAATTGTTCATGCAGATGCCGTGGCGCACCGAGATCGTCGAAGGCCTGCTCGGCGCCGACCTGGTCGGCTTCCACCTGCCCGGCGGTGCACAGAACTTCCTGATCCTGTCGAGACGGCTCGTCGGCGCCAACACCTCCCGCGGATCCGTCGGCGTGCGGTCACGGTTCGGCGAGGTGGAGCTGGACTCCCGCACCGTTCGAGTAGGCGCCTTCCCGATCTCGATCGACTCGGGCGACCTCGACCACAAGGCCCGCGACCGCAGCATCCGGCGCCGGGCCCGCGAGATCCGCGCGGAGGTCGGCAATCCGCGCAAGATCCTGCTCGGCGTCGACCGGCTCGACTACACCAAGGGCATCGACGTTCGGCTGAAGGCCTTCTCCGAGCTACTCGCCGAGGGCCGTGTCAAAGGCGGCGACGCGGTGCTCGTCCAGCTGGCGACCCCCAGCCGGGAACGCGTCGAGAGCTATCAGATCCTGCGCAACGACATCGAGCGCCAGGTCGGCCACATCAACGGCGAATACGGGGAGGTCGGCCACCCGGTGGTGCACTACCTGCACCGCCCGGTCCCCCGCGACGAGCTCATCGCATTCTTCGTGGCCAGCGACGTCATGCTCGTCACCCCGCTGCGCGACGGGATGAACCTGGTGGCCAAAGAGTACGTCGCCTGCCGCAGCGATCTCGGCGGGGCGCTGGTGCTGTCCGAATTCACCGGCGCCGCAGCCGAACTCCGGCAGGCTTATCTGGTCAACCCGCACGACACCGAAGGCGTCAAGGACGCGATCGAGGCGGCGCTGAACCAGCCCGAGGAGGAGGGGCGGCGACGGATGCGGGCGCTGCGACGGCAGGTGCTCGCCCACGACGTGGACAGGTGGGCGCGGTCATTTCTCGACGCGCTCGCCGAAGCGCACCCGCAGAACAACTGAACCGATGATGTGCCCGAAGGGGCGCTGCAATAATCGACGGATGATCATCTCCCGCGGCCTGACTGCGGCCGCTGCCATGGCATTGGTGGCGGTGGGAACGGCGAGCCCCGCCAGGGCATTAGGCCCTCCACCGGACGGCCTCTACACCTTCAGCGAAGCGGGCGTGCCGCCGTCCACCTGGAAGATCTCGGCCTTGTGCGACGCGCCGTCGCGCCAACGCGCCATCCCCGACTTCACCGACCCGGTCATTGCGGCCGACCTGTGCGCACTCAACGTCGTAAGTACCACGGCGCGCGTCATCAGTCCCGCCGAGAAGCTGGCGAACTACAGCGGCCGGGCACGGCTGACGAGCGATCTGTGGACGTTCCAGGTGTCCAAGGCGAATGGCGTCTCGTGTCCCGACGGCAGCACCGCGACCTCCACGGACACGTACGCCTTCGACGATGTCACGCTGGCTGGTACCCACACCAGCATCCACGACGCGGTCTGTGGCCTGCAGCCCGGGATGACCAAGACCCCGTTCACGCTGGCGTTTCAGTCGCCGCTGCCGGTACCGGTCGAGCGTTACCCGTTGGACTGCAACGAAATCGGACAGTGCCGCTAGACGAATGGCGAGCCCGCTAGATCGGCGTGATGTAGTTGATCAACCACTTGCCACCAATGCGCTTGTACTCCACGCGTAATCGGCTGCCGTCGTAGACCGGCTGGCGTGATTTGTCGGTGACCGTGCGGTTCATATAAACCATCACCGATGCCGAATTACGTTGAGCGGTCATGACTCCCACGCCGACGACGTTGGCCTGCACAACCACCTCGCGCTTCTTGGCTTCGGGAATGATCTGCGCGGTGGCGCTCTTTTCGAACTCCTGCCGATAACCCGGGGTCAGCAGCGGATAGGCGTCGGTCAGGCTGCGCTCGACGGTTTGGTAGTCGTAGCCGAATACCTGCGGTATCTCCTTAGAGGCCAACTTCGGCAACACTGCGCGGGCCGACTGTTCGCCCCGCGTCTGCACCCGATCCCAATAAATCCACCCGCCGGCCGCGGCCAGCCCGACGAACGCAGCGGTCAGCAAGGTGACGACGGCGGCGATCAACCACCGCATCAATTGCCTCCCTCTGGATACTTCAGGTCGTAGCCGGTCATCCGGCCGTTCTCGTCCTCGTGCACGATGACCCGCATCCGGTAGGGCTGAGACGGCTTGTTGACACCGTCGATGTCGGTGACCGTGACCCGCGCCGACACCAGCACCGACGCATTGTCGGTGACCTTGTCGATGCCCTCTAGTGCGGCGCCGTTGATGACCGCCTCCGATGTCGCGTTGGTGTGGCGGAACAGGGTTTTGATGTTTTCGACGTTGTTGTTGGAACTGAGCATGCCGCGCAACGGTCCGCTGGTGCCCTCGTAGAACCGGCTCACGCTCTCGTCGATGTTGTCCTGCGTGTAGCTGAACATGTTGACCACGGTTTGGGTGGCGGTGTCGACGAAGCGCTGGTTGCGGGTCTGCTCCGCGTCGGCGTGGCGCTGCTGGACAACCAGGACCCACAGCCCTGCGCCGAGTGCGCCGATGCCCACCAGCCCGGCTACCAGCGCGATCAGCCCGACAAGCCGGCGGTTGGCGGGCCGGCGCTGCGGCGGACCGACCGGTGCGGTTCGCCACTTGACCGGTTCGGCCGGCGCCTCGACGCGAACGGTGGCCGTGGCCGCATCGCCGCCGGCCGGTCCGGCCGCGCGCGAAGCCTTCCGGCGCGCACGCCGCGTCGCAGGTTCGCTCACAACTGCCTCGGATCGCGCATCAGGTCCACCCAGGTCTCGGCGCTCGATGATCTACCGGGCGCGAAGATACCAGTGCCACCTGCCGGGTCCTGGAACGCTCCCGTGCTCTCGTCGTACGTGGTGTAAGCCGCACCGCTGGCCTGCGGCACCGGCCCCGGCGGCGGACCCCACGGCTTCTCGGGCGGGGGGAATGGCGGCGGCGGTGAGAGACCTTCCGGTGGTGGGGGCGGCGGAACCGCCTTCGGGAACGGGATCATGGGCGGCTGCGGCGGGTAGGGCGCCGGCGGTATCCACGCCTGTCGACCGTCGGTGCCGCCGGTGTTGGGCGGCGGCGGCGTCGGGAATGGCTGATTCGGCGCCGGTCCCGGTCCCGGCACCACCCCGGGCGGGGGCGGTCCTACTATGGGTGTGCCCGGATCCGGATCGGCACCCGGCGGAATGTACGGGAACTTGTTGGGCGGCAAGATGTTCAGCCCGTTCGTGACCGGGGTGTCGTACGGGATCGGCGGCCCGCGCCACGGGTTGGTCCCAATCGGCACGTAACCGCGCGGGTCACGACACAACGCCACAGTCGGTGCCCGCTTACCCGGAAACTCCTGGCACGGGTAGTTCCGTGCGCCCCGCACCGTGGACGGGTCATTCTGGGCGGTCTTGCAGTACATGTCCGTCGGGATCTCACGCACCGTCTCGTCGGCGGGCGTGCGGATCAGCGGCGGCGGAATGAAGCCGGTGTTGCACGGCGGTGGGTCAATGTTGATCTTGAAGTCCAGCTTGGCGCCCTCGTCCTGTGGCTCACCGCCCGCCGCGGTGGTGATCGCCGCGAAAAGCGCCGGCAAGACAACCAGCAGGTGCTCGAGCGACTTGTGGTAGATCACGCCGACCCGGCCGAGGTTGGCCAGACTGGCCGCCAGCATCGGGAACGAGGGCCGGATGCCGGAGAACGCCGTGTTGGCCTCGTCGGCGGCCGGTGGAACCACAGCCAGCAGCTGGCGAAGTTGCGGATCGGCTTGCCGCACTTCGGAAGTGAAGCGTGCCAGCCCGTCGGACAGCGACTTGATGTCGTCACCGGCGCGAATCTGGGCCTGCAGGAACGGACCCACCTGATCGACCAACTGCGAGGTCTGGGGAAAGTAGGCGTTGGCCTCGTCCACGAGCAGCCGCGACGACTCGATCAGCCGGGCCAATTCCGGACCGGATCCGTTGAACGCCTTGAATGTTTCGTGCAGCAATTCGCGCAGCCGGGTGTCGGCCACACTGTTGACCAGGGTCTCGGATTGGCGCAGCAGGGTGGCGATGTCCAGTGGGATCCGGGTGTTGTCCCGCGCGATCCGCGATCCGTTATGCAGCTTGGTCGCGGCCGGAGAATCCGGCGGCACGAGATCCACGTACTGCTCACCGATTGCCGACACGCTTTTCACGGTGGCCGTGACGTTCGACGGCACGGCAGTTCCGCTGTTCAGCCGCATGACCGCGTCGACGCCATTCGGGTTCAGCCCCACCGACTCCACCCGGCCGACCGCCACACCGCGGTACGTGACGTTGGCGTTCTTGTACAGACCACCGCCGGCGACGAAATCGGCGGTTACCTGGTAGGTGCCGACGCCAAGGGCGGCCGGCAACCGCAAGTAGAAAATCGCCATCACCGCAACGGTGATCACAGTGACCACGCCGAAGATGGTCAGTTGGGCTCGGGTCAGGCGATCCAGCATCAGTGCTTCCCCTCCGAGTACCCCGGCGGGATCTTGAACGGGTCTGCCGCCTGCCCTGACAGGTTGGCCATTTCCCCGACCAAAAAGTCCGGCGGGTTTAGGACGTCGTTCATGTGCAGCATGTTCGGGTCCAGCGGCCACGCGGTGGTGAAGAACGTTTCACCGAGCCGGCGCACGGTGAGGTCGAAGGTGGTGAACACATTGAGGTAGTCGCCGCGCACCGCCTGCTTGATGCCGAAGTTGGGGAACGGAAAGGTCAGCAGGAGCTGCAGCGACGTGACGAAATTCTTGCGGTTGTCGGCCAGTGCCTTGGTCGCCGAATATGCGCTCTTGAGGTCTTCGGCGAAATCCACCTTGGTTTCCGAGAGTACATGCGAGGCGACCGTCGCCACCTTCTTGAGGGCGGCGAACGCGTCGATGATGTGGTCCCGGTTCTTGTTGAGCACCAGCAGCGCCTCCGGCAACGAGTCGAGCGCTCGGCCCAGGCTGTCCTTGTTGTGCGCGAGGATCGCCGAGAATCGGTCCAATCCCTCGATGGCGGCGATGATCTCGTTGACTTGGTTGTTGAGCCCTGCGGTCAACTCGGCGAGCCTTGACACAAGATCGACGAACTGGCTTTGCCGGCCAGCCACCGCCTTGTACGTCTCGTCGGTGATCTCTTGCAGCGCACCGAGGTTGCCCTTGTTGACCACCACGCCCAGTGCCGAGAGGACCTCTTCGGTCGTGGGGTAGCGACTGGTGTGCGACTCCTGGATTCTCGAGCCGTCGCGCAGCCTCCCGACCGGCGGCTGGTTCTTCGGGGCAGCCAGCTCGATGTGTTGGGACCCAAGGAGCGACGTCTGTGCCACTTTGGCTGTCGAGTTCTCCGGCAACACCACGTTGCGGTCGAGCGCCAATTCCACTGCCGCAAAGAAACTTCCATCGGGGCGCTGCATCGCGTCGATCCCCGACACGCTGCCGACGGTGACGTCGTCGACCATGACCGGCGAGTTCTGCGGCAGTGTCGCCACGTCGGCCAAGTCGACGGTGATCGAGTAGGAGCCGACGCCATGGCCAGCGGTGCCGGGCAACGAGATGGAGTTCAGCCCGCCGAACTTACAACCGGCCAGCAGCATGCCGCTCGCTGCAATTGCCATGCCACGCAACATAACTCGCTTCATCGGCCCGCTCCCTGCTCCGCGTGCAGCGGGCCGGGCGCTGGACCGACCGGTGCGGCAGCCGGCGCGGGCGCAAGTGCGGGTGCCGGGGCGTTCGACGGCGCGGGCGGGACCAGCATGGCCTGCAGGTCGTCCGGGCTGGGCGGATGAACCCCTGGCGCCGGTATCCAGGTCAGCTCCGGGATCGGCGTCTGCGCCTTGGCCTGGGTGGCCGGCGTGTCGTAGATGATCTGGCCCTTGTACGCGGTGATCGAGTTGATCGGGTGGAACATGAACGGCGGATAGTTCGCGGTCAACCGGCGCAGTGGCGGGGCCAAACGCTCCCGGCAGATCTCGGCACGCTTGTAATAGTCGGGCGCCACCAGTCCGGCCGCGGTGTCGAAGGAACCGCCGCAGATGAATTGGACTGGGTTGGAGAAGTTGGGAATCGATAGCAGGCCGTTGAGCGTGCCCTGCGCCGGGTCGTAGATGTTGTAGAAGTTGCTGATCCCGGGACCTGCGACGTGCAGCACCTGCTCGATGTTCTCGCTTTGGTCGCTCAAGGTCTTGGTCAAATCGCCCAGCTTGTTGACCGTTCCGATCAGCGTCGAATTGTTCTGGTGCAGAAAGTCTTTGACGTCGCTCAGAGCCTGATTGAGCATGCCGAGCGTCTGGTCGAGGTGCTCGGAGCTCTTGGCGAGCACCTGCGAAACCGAGGCCACGTGTCCGGCGAACGCCACGATCTGTTCGTTGCTAGACGACAGTGCGTCGACCAGCACCTGCAGGTTGCGGACCGTACCGAAGACATCGGTGCGCGAATCCCCCAGCCGACCGGCGGCTTGCGACAGCTCACGCAGTGCGGCGTGGAAAGAGTCACCGTTGCCGTTGAACGTGTCGGCCGCCTGATTGATCAGCTTGCCCAGCGGCCCCTGCATCTCTCCCGCGGCGGGACTCAGCTGATTGGCCAAATCCTTCAGCGCCTGTTTGACCTCGTCCCATTCCACCGGCACTGCGGTGCGGGACAGATCGATGCTGGCCCCGTCGGGCAACGCCGCACCGCCGGTATACGCAGGCGCAAGCTGAATGAACCGCGCCGCAACCAAATTGGGCGCCATGATGACCGCCCGCGCATCCTGTGGCACCTTCACGCTGCGGTCGACCGACATGGTGATCTTGACATCGGATGCGCGCGGTTCGATCGAGTCGATCTTGCCCACCGGCACCCCGACAATCCGAACCTGGTCGCCGGGATACAGCCCGACAGCGGAGGTGAAATAGCCGACGATCTTGTGCCCCGTCCGTGCCGGCCAGACCAGGTAGGCGCCGGCCGCGATGAGGACCGCAAGCGCCACAGCCAGGGTCAACCGCAGTGCGCGACTGCGTTGTTGAAGAGCCGAAATCACGGTCATGGCGACTGCGGCCTAATCGTCCAGCGCTCCTGGATGAGGCCGCGCAGATAGTCCGCGAAGCTGTCCGGGAGCTTGCCGGGCTGGAAGACGGCGTCGAACATGATCCCGACGATCGGCGCCGGCAACACGCCGTAGACGTTGACGTTGAACCCCGGTCCGGAGCCGACCACCTCACCCAGCGTGGTCGCGTACGCGGGCAGTCGTTTCAGCGCCTCGGTGATGTATTCGTGGCGCTCGTTGAGCAAGTCCAGCACCTGGTTGAGCTTGGAGAGCGCCGGCCCGAACTCCTTGCGGTTGTCGGCCACGAACCCGGAAAGCTGTTGGGAGACATCGCGGATCCCGGCGATCAGCTGACCCAGTGCGGCTCGGCGCGCGTCCAGCGCGGCGAACAACTGGTTACCGTCGAGAACCAGTTTGTTGACCTGCGCGGCGCGGTCGACCAGCACCTCGGTGACCGACTTCGCGTGCGCCAGCAGGTTTCCCAGCGCCTCGTCACGGCGGTTGAGCGTGCGCGACAGCGACGTCACGCCGTCCAGCGCGCCGCGCAACTGCGGGGTGGCGTCGCGCAGCGAGTCGGTGAGGACCTGTAGCGACTTCTCGAACTGAGCCTTGTCGAGATCGCCGGCGTTGCGGCCCAAGTCCTCCAGCGCCGAATTGAGCGCATACGGTGTCGTCGTCCGACTCAACGGAATTATGGTCGCCGTGCCGCTGCCGGCCGGGGTCACCGAAACCGCTCGCTGGCCGAGGATGGTGTCGGTGCGAATCGCCGCCAGCGATTGATTGCCGACGGCGATGTGGCGGTCGACGGTGAACGTCACCCTGGCGGTGTCGCCGGCCAGGCCAACCGACTTCACCTGGCCCACTTTGATACCCGACACGTAGACGTCGTTGCCTGGTGTGATCCCACCCGCGTCGCTGAAGTATGCGGTGTACGGCCGGCCCTGCGGCCAAAACGGCAATCCCGTGTAGCCGAAGGCAACCAACACGATGCAGGTCACCAGCACCAGGCCGAAGATGCCGGTCCGCAGAGGGTCGCGAACATCTGCCTTACTTGGCAAAAGCGCACCTGCCTTTGCTGGGATCGGGCTGACCGCCCATCGGGATCCGGATGTCGCTACCGGCGGGCCCATTGATCTTGATTGTCACTGTGCAGAAGTAGATATTGAAGTACGCGCCGTACGCACCGAGCGCTGACAGCCGCAAGTAGTCTTCGCCCAGTTGCTCGATGTCGTTGGCCACCTCAGCTTTTCGGTCGTCGAGCTCGGTGGCGATCGGCCGGGTGTTTTCGATGACGCCCTGCAGCGGCCGGCGCGTGGCCTTCAGCATTTCGGTCAGATCTGATTCCGCGGACGCCAGTGGCGGAATCGCGCCCGCCACCGCGTCGCGGCCCTGTGCCAGGCCGGTGATCAGTTGCTGCAGTTGGTCGACGCTGGCCGAGAACTGCGCGCCCTTCTCGTCAACCGTGGTCAGCACGGCGTTGAGGTTGTTGATCACATCGCCGATCACTTGGTCGCGCGCGCCCAGCGTCGAACCGAAAGCGTTGGTGTTGGCCAGCAGGTCCGACAGCGCTCCGCCCTGGCCTTGCAGCAATTGGATGACGTAGCTGCTGACCGTGTTGACCTTGTCGGCATCCAGACCCTTGAGCACCGGGCGCAGACCACCCAGCAGCGCGTCAAGGTCGAGTGCCGGCTGTGTGTGGTGCTGGTCGATGGTCCCGCCCGGCTGCAGCTTGCGTAGTTCGCCAGGGCCGGAGGTGATCTCCAGAAACCGGTCGCCGACCAGGTTTTCGTAGCGGATCACTGCTCGCGTCGACGAATACAGCGTGTAGCGCTTGTCCACCGTGAACGCCACGTCGACGCTGTTGTCCTTGTTGAGCTTGACGCCCCTGACGGCGCCGACCGGCACGCCGGCGATGCGGACCTTCTGTCCGCCTTTCAACCGCGTCGCGTCGGAGAAGTTGGCGTGGTACAGGTTCGACGGGCCGAACCGGAACTCGCCGAATATCACCACCAGGCCGACGGCGACCAGCAGCATGGTCGCGGTGAAGATGCCGACCTTGATCATCATCGAGCGGTGCGACTCGTGAGGCGCCGTCATCAGAAATCATCCCGTTCTGCGAAGGCGCCGTGGAACAGGAACTGCAGCGTCGACGGCGCGTCCACCTGCATTTCGGTGAACGGCTCGTACGGAATGTAGGCGTTGTCGGTAACCAGGAACGGCGAGCGGAACCAGGAGCCGCCGGTCTGCTTGGTCGGGATGTCCGGCAGCCCACGGCAATTGGGGCCGCCGGAGGCGTTGACGATCGGCAGGCTCTCCGGGTACGTGTACGACGGCGCTCCCAAGATGAAGCTCGACGAGGTGAACAGGCCCGCCTTGCGCACACCGAGCAGCGGCGCGAACTCCTCGATGCCGCGCTCGATACCGGCGAACAGGCAACCGAATTCCGGCGAGTAATCGCCGGAGACCTTGAGCGGGGCGCGCAGCCGCTTGATCGCGTCGATGTAGTCCTGCTCGGCCGGTGCCAGCGTGTCGTAGGCGTTGTTGGCCAACCCGATCGTCGCCAGCAGGGTGTCGTTGAGGTCGCCCTGTCGCTCGACGACGGTCTTGGCGACGGTCGGCGTGTTGTTGAACACGGTGACCAGGTCGGGGGCGGCGTCGGCGTAGATGTTGGCCACCGTGGCGGTCCTGGCGAAGTCCTGCTGCAACGTCGGCAGTTTCGGATTCAGTTGCCGCGTCAGGGTATTCAGGCCGGACAGCAGGTCGCCCAGGTCGTCGCCGTGACCGCGCAGACCTTCGGCGACGGCGCTCAGCGTCGCGTTCAGGTCGACCGGATCGATCTTGTGCAGCAGCTCGATCAGCGACTGGAACAGCGTGTTGACTTCCAGCGAGACCGCCGAGGCCTGTATGTGCGCGCCCGGCCGCAACGATGTCTTCGAAGGAGACTGCGGCGGAATGAATTCCACCGACTTGGCGCCGAAGATTGTGTTGCTGGCGATGTGGACGGTGGCATTGGACGGGATGTAGCGCATCTCGCCGCTGTCGATGCCGAGTTCGAGCTGCGCCTGGTCTCCGGAGTACCTGACGTTCTTGACCTTGCCGATCTGGATGCCCCGGTACTTCACCTTGTTGTCGCGGTCCATCACCAAACCGGCCCGCGGCGCAGTCACGGTGACGGTGCTGGTCGACGAAAACGCCGCGTTGTAGGACAGATACGTCAACAGCACAAAGCCCAGCAACAGAGAGGCCAGCAGCGCCGCTGCCAGCCTGACATGAGTACGTCTTGCCCCTGTGCTTGCCATCGCTCCCTTTATCCGGAGAGGTTGAAATTACCGGACGCGCCGTATACGGCCAGCGAGATGAACAAAGTAATGACGACGACGACGATCAGCGACGTGCGCACCGCCTGGCCCACGGCGAGGCCGACGCCGACCGGTCCGCCAGAAGCGTTGTAGCCGTAATAGGTATGGACCAGCATCACCGCGATCGACATCACGATCGCCTGCAGGAACGACCACAGCAGATCGCTCGGGTTGAGGAACGTATTGAAGTAGTGGTCGTACAGGCCGGCCGACTGCCCGTTGATGAACACCGTCGTGAACCGGGCGGCGAAGAACGACGCCAGCACCGCCAGTGAGTACAGCGGGACGATCGCGATCAGCCCCGCGATCAACCGGGTCGACACCAGGTAGGACACCGAGTGCACGGCCATCGACTCGATGGCGTCGATCTCTTCGGCGACCCGCATAGCGCCCAATTGCGCAGTGGTGCCGGCGCCGATCGTCGCGGCCAGCGCGATGCCGGCCACGACGGGGGCGACGATGCGGACGTTGAGGAACGCCGACAGGAACCCGGTCAGCGCCTCGATGCCTATGTTGCCCAACGATTCGTAGCCCTGCACAGCGATGACGCCACCGGACGCCAATGTCAGAAACGCTGCGACACCGACCGTTCCGCCGATCAGTACGAGCGCGCCGGTTCCCAGCGTCATCTCGGCGATCAGCCGGATGGTCTCTTTGCGATAGCGGCCGAACGCGTTCGGGATGTAGCGCATCGATTCGCCGTAGAACAGCGCCTGCTCGCCGAAAGTGTCGACCGGCCCGGCGAACCGGGACATAAAGCGGCGGAATCGCAGAGTGGCGTCGTAACTCATCGGGCCAGCACTCGCACGCCGATGGCCGTCATGATCACGTTGATCACGAACAGGCAGATGAACGCGTACACCACGGTCTCGTTGACGGCGACGCCCACACCTTTGGGCCCGCCCTTCACCGTCAGGCCCCGGTAACAGCCGACCAGTCCGGCGACGACCCCGAACAGCAACGCCTTCACCTCGGATAGCACCAGCTCACCGAGATGGGTCAGTACCGTCAGGCCGTTGACGAATGCGCCCGGGTTGACGCCCTGCAACAGAACAGAGAAGACGTAGCCGCCGGCGATGCCGATCGCCGACACCAAGCCGTTGAGTAACAGCGCGACGAACGTCGACGCCAACACTCGCGGCACCACCAGGCGATGGATCGGGTCGATGCCAAGCACCCGCATCGCGTCGATTTCCTCGCGGATGGTGCGGGCGCCCAGGTCGGCGCAGATCGCGGTGGCACCGGCACCGGCGACCACCAGCACGGTGACGACGGGGCCGAGCTGGGTGATGGTCCCGAAGGCGGTGCCCGCCCCGGACAGGTCGGCGGCACCGAGTTCGCGCAGCAGGATGTTGAGGGTGAAGGCCACCAGCACGGTGAACGGTATGGCCACCAGCAGTGTCGGGATCAGCGAGACGCTGGCGATCATCCAGGTCTGGTCGAGGAACTCGCGGAACTGGAATGGCCGCCGGAACATGGCGCGGAAAGTCTCCAGCGACATCTCGACGAACCCACCCACGGCCCGGGCCGGAACCGCAAGCTGTCCAATCAACCTTGGGTCCCTTCTCGGGTGGGGCGTCTGCAACGTTGGCGAAGCCTATGCGTCCCCTACGCGCGCCGGTGTATCTCCCCTATCGTCGGACGCTGCTCCGCGTGAGCCGGATCATATTAACTAGAACAAGTTCGCAGTGTCAAAGAACTGCAGAATTAGACAAAAGTTAGTAGTTTGTCGAGGTCAGACGCTATGTGACGCAAATCATCCTGTAACGTGTTCTAATGGGCCAAGGCGGGATACAGATTGTCTCAACTGCCCGTCACGACTCCATCAGGCCGGTCGCCGCGAAGGTGCGCTCGGGGTCGCGCCTAGCAAAGTACTGCTGCAGCGTCGCACTCAGCTCGCCGGGCTCCCAAGCCGGCGCGTCCGTGGCAAACTGTTGCTCCACCGTCGGCGCCGCCACCAGCGTTACCCGCGGTCCGTACACGATGAACAGCTGACCGTTGACCGCTTCGGCCGCCGGCGAAGCGAGGAAGCGGACCAGGGTCACAACATGCTCGGGCGAAAGCGGATCGATCTCGCCGGTCTCGGGCGCCTCGCCGAAGACATCGGCGGTCATCGCGGTGCGGGCCCGCGGGCAGATCGCGTTGGCGCAGACCCCGTAGCGACCCAGCGCCCGCGCGGCGGACAGGGTCAGCGCGGTGATGCCGGCCTTGGCGGCGCCGTAGTTCGCCTGGCCGACCGGACCTACCAGCCCAGCCTCCGACGAGGTGTTGACGAGCCGGCCGTAAACGCCGGCGGCTCCTGCTTCTTTGGCCTTTTGGCGCCAATAGGTGGCCGCGTTGCGGGTCAGCAGGAAGTGGCCACGCAGGTGCACGGCGATCACGGCGTCCCACTCCTCGTCGGACATGTTGAACAGCATCCGGTCGCGGGTGATTCCGGCGTTGTTGATCACGATGCTCAGCCCGCCCAGCCCATCGGCGGTGCTGACCAGCTCGTCGGCGGTCGCGCGCTGGCTGATGTCGCCGGCCACCGCGACAGCTTTGGAGCCGGCCGTGGTGATCTCGTCGAGGACGTCGGAGGCGTCCAGCGCGCCGGCGATGTCGTTGACGACGACGGTGGCGCCGGCGCGGGCTAAGCCGATCGCCTCGGCGCGGCCCAGTCCTGCGGCCGCGCCGGTGACCACCGCGACCTTCCCGGACAGGTCGGTCGCGTTCGTGCTGCTAGTCAATTTACGAATACCTCTAGTCTGTCGTGGTCTGTCGGGCGGCGACCCGCTGCTAGTCTTCGCGCTTCAGGGCCGCACGCGGGCATTCGGCGATCGCCTGCTCGGCCAGCGCCTCCCGGTCGGCGGGAATCGGGTCCGTCTTCACCACGGCATAGTCCTCGTCATCGAGCTCGAAAATGTCCGGCGCGATTCCCATGCACACCGCATTGCCCTCACACCGATCGCGGTCCACTATCACTCGCACGAGTTTCCTCCTTGCGTTTCCGGCTGCCGTGTCCCCACCATACGACGACGGCTCGCTGGACCCTCAGACTAGAACGTGTTACAACCAGGTTTGGTGAACGGGTAGCCTAAAAGCCCGTCGAGCGTCGGGTTGTTGAGCGAAATCGATCCATTTGGACCCGATAACTCGACGCTCGGCAGAGACGACCGGAGGACGGCCAATGCGGATCAGTTATACCCCGGAGCAGGAGGAACTGCGCCGCGAGCTGCGGTCGTATTTCGCCAAGCTGATCACCCCGGAACGCCGCGAGGCGCTGAGCTCGACGTCGGGCGAATACGGCACCGGCAACGTCTATCGCGAGACCGTCGCGCAGATGGGCCGCGACGGGTGGCTCGCACTGGGCTGGCCCAAGGAATACGGCGGGCAGGCCCGCTCGGCGATGGACCAGCTGATCTTCACCGACGAGGCGGCCATCGCCGGGGCGCCGGTGCCGTTCCTGACGATCAACAGCGTGGCTCCGACGATCATGGCGTTCGGCAGCGAGGAGCAGAAGAAGTTCTTCCTGCCCAAGATCGCCGCGGGCGAGCTGCACTTCTCCATCGGCTACTCCGAGCCCGGGGCCGGCACCGACCTGGCCAACCTGCGCACCACCGCGGTGCGGGACGGCGACGACTACATCGTCAACGGCCAGAAGATGTGGACGTCCCTGATCCAGTACGCCGACTACGTATGGCTGGCCGCACGCACCAACACCGAAGCCAAAAAGCACCGCGGCATCTCGATGCTGATCGTGCCGACCACCGCCGAGGGCTTCTCCTGGACGCCGGTACACACCATGGCGGGCGTCGACACCAGCGCCACCTACTACCAGGATGTTCGGGTTCCGGTGGCCAACCGAGTCGGCGAGGAGAACGGCGGCTGGAAGCTGGTCACCAATCAGCTCAACCACGAGCGCGTCGCGCTGGTGTCCGCACAGCCGATCATCGTGGCGCTCAACCAGGTTCGCGAGTGGGCGCAGAACACCAAAGATGCCGGCGGCGCCCGGCTGATCGACTCCGAATGGGTGCAACTCAACCTGGCCCGGGTGCATGCCAAGGTCGAGGTGCTCAAGCTGATCAACTGGGAGCTGGCGTCTGCTTCTGAGGCCGCCCCATCGCCCGCCGACGCGTCGGCGGCCAAGGTGTTCGGCACCGAGCTGGCCACCGAGGCCTACCGGCTGCTGATGGAGGTGCTGGGCACCGGCGCGACCGTGCGTCAGGATTCGCCGGGCGCGCTGCTGCGCGGACGGGTCGAGCGGATGCACCGCGCGTGTCTGATCCTGACCTTCGGCGGCGGCACCAACGAAGTGCAGCGCGACATCATCGGCATGGTGGCGCTCGGGCTGCCCCGAGCCAACCGGTAAAGGACCCTCATGGATTTCTCGACAACCGAAGCCGCAGTTGACCTCGGCGGTCTGGTGGACACGATCATCGATGCGGTGTGTACGCCGGAGCATCAGCGTGAACTGGACGGCTTGGAGCAACGGTTCGACCGCGAGTTGTGGCGAAAGCTCGTCGATGCCGACATCTTGAGCGCCGCGGCTCCCGAGTCCTTGGGCGGCGGCGGTTACGGCGTACTCGAGCAGACCGCGGTGCTGGTCGCGCTGGGCCGAGGGCTGGCCGCCGTGCCGTATCTGGAGTCGGTGGTGCTGGGCGCGGGAGCGCTGGCCCGGTTCGGCTCGGCCGAGCTGCAGCAGGAGTGGGGTGCGCCCGCGGTCAGCGGCGAGAAGATCCTCACCGTCGCGGTGGACGGCGAGATGGGCGACGGGCCCGTGCAGGCCGCACGCTCGGGTGACGGGTACCGGCTGACCGGCTCCCGCACCCAGGTCGGTTACGGCCCGGTGGCCGACGGCTTCCTCGTGCCCGCTGAAACCGATTCCGGCACCGCGGTTTTCCTGGTGTCTGCCGAGGAGGCCCCGATAACGCGGCTGGAGACCACGGGTCTGGGCAGCGTCGGGCATGTCCGGCTGGACGGAGTCGAGGTCGGTGATGCGCGGCGGATCGGCGGCGACGACGTGCTGAGCTGGATTTCGACACGTGCTTCGTTGGGCCGCAGCGCCTTTCAGCTCGGCGTGCTGGACCGCGGGCTGCAGTTGACCGCCGAATATGCCCGTACCCGTGAGCAATTCGACCGTCCCATCGGCAGCTTCCAGGCCGTGTCGCAGCGGTTGGCCGACGGTTACATCGACGTCAAGGGGCTGCGGCTCACCCTCACCGAGGCGGCGTGGCGGGTCTCCGAGGACTTGCCCGCAGGCAACGAGGTGGCCACCGCGGCGTTCTGGGCCGCCGAAGCCGGACATCGGTTGGCGCACACCATCGTTCACGTCCACGGCGGCGTCGGTATCGACATCGACCACCCGGTACATCGCTATTTCCTGGCGGCCAAGCAGACCGAGTTCGCGTTGGGCGGCGCGACGGGGCAGCTGCTGCGCATCGGCCGCGAGCTCGCGGACACCCCAGCCTGAGTCATGGCGGATCTGCCCACCGTCGTCGACTTGCTGAAACCGCTAGTCGACGTCGACGATCGGGGCGTCTACTTCGAGGACTCGTTCACGAGTTGGCGTGATCACCTCCGGCACGGCGCCGCGGTAGCCGCCGCATTGCGCGCCCGGCTGGACCCTGGTAGGCCGCCGCATGTCGGAGTGCTGCTGGAGAACACCCCGTTCTTTTCGGCGGTGCTGGTCGCCGCCGGGCTGTCGGGCATCGTGCCGGTGGGGCTCAACCCGGTGCGCCGCGGCGCTGCGCTGACCCGCGATATCGACTACGCGGATTGCCAGCTGGTGCTGGCGGATGCGAATTCGACTGCCGCCATTGGCGATATCCCGCACGTCAATGTCGATTCCGATGAGTGGGCCGGCGAGGTGGCCGCGCATGGCGATGCCAAGGTGTGCTTCCGGGATGCCGCGCCCGAAGACCTGTTCATGCTGATCTTCACCTCCGGCACCAGCGGTGACCCGAAGGCGGTCAAGTGCAGCCACGGCAAGGTCGGCATCGCGGGGGTGACGATGACCGAACGGTTCGGGCTCGGCCCCGCCGACCGCTGCTACGTGTCGATGCCGCTGTTCCACTCCAACGCCGTGCTGGTCGGCTGGTCGGTGGCGGCGGCGTGCCGCGGGTCAATGGTGTTGCGGCGCAAGTTCTCTGCGTCAGGATTCCTCCCCGACATCCGGAAGTATGGCGTCACGTACGCCAATTACGTCGGCAAGCCGTTGTCGTATGTACTGGCCACTCCCGAACGACCCGACGACGCGGACAACCCGCTGAAGGTGGTGTACGGCAACGAGGGCGCCCCGGCCGACATCGAACGCTTTGCCCGCCGGTTTGGCTGTGTCGCGGTCGACGGGTTCGGCTCGACCGAGGGCGGGGTGGCGATCGCCCGCACCCCCGACACCCCCGCCGGCTCACTGGGCCCGCTGCCCGAAGGCATCGGGATCGTCGACGTCGACACCGGCAAGCCCTGCCCGCCCGGTGTCGTCGGCGAGCTGGTGAACATCGCCGGACCGGGCCGGTTCGAGGGCTACTACAACGACCCGGAGGCCGACGCGGCACGGATGGCCGACGGCGTCTACCACAGCGGCGACCTGGCCTATCGCGACGAGAACGGGTACGTGTATTTCGCTGGGCGGCTGGGTGATTGGCTACGGGTCGACGGGGAGAACCTGGGCACCGCGCCGATCGAGCGGGTGCTGGCACGCTACCCCGGGGTCAGCGAGGTGGCGGTGTATGGCGTGCCCGATCCGGCCGTCGGCGACCGGGTGATGGCCGCGCTGGTGATGACACCGGAAGCGGAGTTCGACGTCGACAAGTTCCGTGCCTTTCTGGCCGAACAACCCGATCTCGGGCCCAAGCAGTGGCCGTCGTACGTGCGGGTCAGTAGCGCACTGCCCCGCACCGCGACGTTCAAAGTACTCAAACGCGAACTGTCGGCCGAGGGCGTCGACTGCCCCGACCCGGTGTGGACCCTGCGCGAGCAGACGTAAAATCGCCTAAAATCGCGGTGTTTTGGGCGATTTTACGTCTGCTCGCCGTGGCTAACCGGCGACCGAGATCGACTTGGTGTCCAGATAGCCCTCGATGCCTTCGCGGCCCAACTCTCGGCCGTAGCCACTGAATTTGACGCCGCCGAACGGCGCATACGGGTCCATCGTGTAGCCCTGGTTGACCCCGAACGTGCCCGTCCGGATGCGGGCGGCCAGCGCCACCCCGCGGTCAACGTCGTCGGTGAAGACGGACCCGGCCAGCCCGTAGTCGGAGTCGTTGGCGATCCGCACCGCCTGGGCCTCGTCGTCGTAGCCGATGACGGTCAGCACCGGGCCGAAAATCTCTTCGCGCGCTATCCGCATCGTGTTGTCGGCGTCGGCGAACAGCGTTGGCCGCACATACCAGCCGCGCTCGACGCCGTCGGGCATGCCGGTGCCGCCGGTGACCAGCCGGGCGCCTTCCTGCTTGCCGGCCTCGATGTAGCCAAGGACGCGCTGCTGTTGCCGGCGCGCCACCAAGGGGCCCACCTGGGTCGCGGGGTCGACAGGATCACCCACCACCAATGCCTCCATCTCGGCGGTCAGCGCGTCGATGAACTCGTTACTTCGCTTGGCGGGCACCAGGATTCGGGTCAGTGCGTTGCAGATCTGGCCGCTGTTGGACAGGCTCGCCGATCGGATGCCCGTAGCGACGGCCGCCGGATCGGCGTCGTCGAGGACGACCGCCGCCGACTTGCCGCCGAGCTCGAGGCTGACCCGTTTCAATCCGGTCGCACACGCCGCGGCCACCTGTCGTCCGGCGACGGTGGACCCGGTGAACGACACCTTGTCCACTCCTCCGTGCGCCACCAGGTAGGCGCCGACGTCGGCGCCGCCCGGCACCACGCTCACCACACCGGGCGGCAGGCCGAGCTCTTCCAGCAGTTCGGCCAGCAGCAGCGCGTCGAGCGGCGACTCGGGCGCCGGCTTGAGCACCACGCAACAGCCGGCCAGCAATGCGGGGACCAGCTTGGTGACGATCAGGAACTGCGGCATGTTCCACGGCACGATCGCGGCGACGACGCCGACCGGTTCGCGGCGGATGCGGATGTCGGCGCCGTAGTGGCCGCGCCGGGTTTCCTGCCACGCGAAGTCGTCGGCCAGATCGCAGAACGCGGTCATCATCATCCACGGCAGGCCGACCTGGGCCCGCTGGGCGAAGCTGGTCGGCGCGCCGATCTCGGCGGTGATGAGATCGGCCATCTCCGAACGCCGTTCACCGTAGAGCTCGGCCAGCCGGCGCACCACGGCAATGCGCTCGGACGGATCGAGTCGCGGCCAAGGGCCGTCGTCGAACGCCTGGCGGGCGGCCCCGACCGCGGCGTCGACGTCGGCCGGTCCGGCAGCCGCCACCTGTGCGACCGGTGCTTCGGTGGCCGGCGAGATCACGTCGATCACGGCGTCGGTGCTCGGCTTCGACCAACTCCCACTGATAAACAGTTCGCCTGCTCGCACACCAACCTCCGGCATAATATCAACTACTTGTGATTGCTCTGCCGAGCATATACGGTCGGCCCATGCCTCGTTTTCCCAAGCCACCGGAAGGCAGCTGGACAGAGCATTACCCCGATCTCGGCACCGGGCCGGTGTCTTACGAGGACTCCATCTCCCCGGAGTTCTACGAGCTCGAGCGGGCGGCGATCTTCAAGCGAGCTTGGCTCAATGTCGGTCGCGCCGAGCAACTTCCACGCAACGGCAGCTACTTCACCAAGGAACTGAAGGTTGTCAACACCTCGATCATCGTGGTGCGCACCACCAACGGCGACATCAAGGCGTTCCACAACATCTGCCGCCACCGCGGCAACAAGCTGGTCTGGAACGACATGCCTGCCGAGGAGGCCAGCGGCTTTTGCCGCCAATTCCGGTGCAAATACCACGCATGGCGCTACGACCTGGACGGCAACCTGACCCACGTCCCGCAGGAAGGCGAGTTCTTCGACCTGGACAAGAACCGCTACGGGCTGGTGCCGGTGCACTGCGACGTGTGGGAAGGCTTCATCTTCGTCAACTTCGCCGCCGAACCCGAGCAGTCGCTGCGCGAGTTCCTGGGCCCGATGATCACCGGGCTGGAGGGGTATCCGTTCGGGCAGCTGACGTCGCGGTGGTGTTACCGCTCGGAAGTGAAAGCGAATTGGAAGCTCTACCTGGACGCGTTCCAGGAGTTCTACCACGCGCCGGTGTTACACGCGAACCAGTCGCCGACCAAGTACTCCAAGGCGGCCGCGGAAGCCGGCTTCGAGGCGCCGCATTACCGTATCGACGGGCCGCACCGACTGGTCAGCACGTCGGGCGTGCGGGCCTGGGAGATGGATGCTGACATGCGCAAGCCGATCGACGAGATCTGCCGCAGCGGGCTTTTCGGGCCGTGGGACAGCCCGGATCTCGGCCCGCTGCCCGACGGCATCAACCCGGCCAACTGTGACCCGTGGGGGCTGGACTCGTTTCAGCTGTTCCCCAATTTCGTGATCCTGATCTGGGGGCAGGGCTGGTATCTGACCTACCACTACTGGCCGACGTCGTATAACAGCCACGTTTTCGAGGGCACGCTGTATTTCCCGCCGCCCCGCACTCCGCGCGAGCGGGTCGCGCAGGAACTGGCGGCGGTGACATTCAAGGAATTCGGTCTGCAGGACGCCAACACGCTGGAGGCAACCCAGTCGATGATCGAATCACGTGCCGTCGACGGTTTTCTGCTCAACGACCAAGAGGTGCTGATTCGGCATCTGCACCGCGAGACCGCGGCGTGGGTCGACGAGTACCGGCGCGCGACGGCGGGCTTCTGATGACCACCAAGCTGCCGCCCGAATTCGCCGATCTGGAACCGTTTTCCGACTGGTGCCTGCCGAGCGAGCCGGAGCGTTACCACAAGCGACTCACCAGCTCGATGGCGGACATGCAGGCGTTCTACGACGCCATCATGCCGCGCGCGGAGGACGCGCTGGCCTACTGCGACAAGTTCAGCCTCGACGACCTGCCCGACGACGTGATGAACCTGATGCACCTGCTGTACTCGATGATCATGGTGTCGTTCCCTGTCGAATGCTGGAAGCAGCCGCGCATTCCCGATTCCGGGGCATCGACACTGGATTGCGTCTGCGAACCCGTGCCGTGATCGTGTTGCGTGCCGCCCGCTGGGCGGACGTCGACGCCGGTGAGGTCCGCTCGCCGGCGGTGGTCGTGATCGACGGCGACCGGATTGCTGCGGTGAATCCCGCCGAGCCACCGGTTGATTCGGAGGCCGAGATAGATCTCGGCGATGTGACCCTGTTGCCCGGCCTGATGGACATGGAACTCAACCTGCTCATCGGCGGCCCCGGCGGGCCGGAAGGGCTGCCGTCGCCGATGCATGGTGTGCAGGACGACCCGGCCTACCGCACGCTGCGCGGCGCGGTGAACGCCCGGGCCACGTTGGATGCCGGGTTCACCACGGTGCGCAATCTCGGCCTGATGGTCAAGACCGGCGGCTATCTGCTCGACGTGGCGCTGCAGCGCGCGATCGATGCGGGCTGGCATGTGGGCCCGCGGGTGGTGCCGGCCGGGCATGCCGTCACACCCTATGGCGGACATCTGGATCCGACGGTCTTCCAACGGCTGGCGCCGGGCATCATGCCGCTGTCGGTGGCCGAAGGGATCGCCAACGGGGTGCCCGATGTGCGGGCCTGCGTGCGTTACCAGATCCGCCACGGCGCCAAGGTGATCAAGGTGTCCGCGTCGGGTGGGGTGATGTCGCACAGCACGGCACCCGGGTCGCAGCAGTACTCCGACGAGGAGTTCGCCGCGATCGCCGACGAGGCCCACCGCGCCGGCATCCGGGTGGCCGCGCATGCGATCGGTGACAGCGCCATCCGGGCCTGCATCAAGGCCGGAATCGACTGCATCGAACACGGTTTCCTGGCCACCGACGACACGATCCAGATGATGGTCGATCACGGTACCTTCCTCGTTTCAACCACCTATCTGACCGAAGCGCTGGCGGTCGACCGCGTTGCACCCGAGTTGCGCAAGAAGGCCGCCGAGGTGTTCCCACAGGCTAAAGCCATGCTGCCCAAGGCAATAGCCGCCGGGGTGCGGATCGCCTGCGGCACCGACGCACCCGCGATCCCGCACGGCCAGAACGCGAAGGAGCTGTGCGCACTGGTCGACCGCGGCATG
>Ga0070737_10001861_pt1 | contig 27893 bp, 23 predicted proteins | sample Coa_R1_10_FD_66438 | JGI IMG/M metagenome (GOLD analysis project Ga0070737, IMG submission 66438) | Surface soil microbial communities from Centralia Pennsylvania, which are recovering from an underground coalmine fire - Coalmine... | ecosystem: Environmental > Terrestrial > Soil > Unclassified... | reverse complement strand
AGGCCGCTCCTCCTAATAGCACAGCCATTCATCAAGAAATACAGGCATCGCGGCGCGAACTGCGGACTACAAACTATTCTCTCTATACACTGATAAGAAGGAATACGTTCGTTGTCTTGCCCCGGTTTGTGAGCGAGAGGTAGATCCATGACATCCCCACCGATTCCCGGAAGATTGGCGTTGTTGGTTGGCGGTGGTCCGGCCCCGGGGATCAATGGCGTTATCAGCTCGGTGGCCATTGAGGCCATTGAGCAAGGCATCGAGGTTATCGGCTTCCGCGATGGTTTTCAATGGCTGGTCAAAGGTGATGCCGAGCACTATCGCAAGCTGGCGATCGATGAGGTCAAGGCCATCCATTTGCGCGGCGGCTCCATCCTGGGTACGTCGCGTACCAATCCCACCAAGTCGGAAAAGGACATGCAAAACGTCCTGGACGTGTTCCGCCGGCTGAACGTGACCATGCTGGTGACGATTGGCGGCGACGACACGGCCTATTCCGGCAGCCAGGTTTACGCCAAGGCCGGCGGCGCCATTCGTGTCGCTCATGTGCCCAAGACCATCGACAACGATCTCCCCCTGCCCGGCTCGACGCCAACGTTCGGTTTCGAGACGGCCCGGCAAGTCGGCGTCGGCATCATCCGCAATTTGGCCGAGGACGCCCGGACCACGTCGCGCTGGTATATCATCATTTGTATGGGGCGAGCGGCCGGCCATCTGGCCCTGGGCATCGGCAAGGCCGCAGCCGCTACCCTGACCATCATTCCCGAAGAGTTCGGCGACCGCCACGTTACTCTCGACGAAGTATGCGATATCCTTATCGGCAGTATCATTAAGCGGCGCAGCATGCACATCAATTACGGCGTCGCCGTCTTGGCCGAGGGACTGCTGGAAGCTATCGGCGAAGCCGGCCTGATGGAGTGTATGAGCACAGCCCAGCTGGGACGATATGGCCAAATCGTCCGTGATCCCTTCGGCCATCTACGCCTGGGCGAGATCGAGTTTGGCCGCATGATTAAGGATCGTCTATCCGCGAAGCTGGAAGAATTGAACTTGCCGGTGACGTTGATCGACAAGGACCTCGGTTACGAGCTGCGTTGCGCCGATCCGATTCCTTTCGACGCCGAGTACACGCGCGATCTTGGCTACGGTGCCGTGAAGTTCCTGCGTTCGGAGGAGGCGAGCAAGTTCGGCGCGATCATCAGCCTGGTAGGCGGCCATCTCGAACCGTTGCCGTTCAGTCAAATGATCGATCCGAAGACGCTGCGCATGCAGACACGGCGCGTCAATGTCCACGGCGAGGGCTACGAATGTGCCCGGCGTTACATGATCCGCCTGGAGCGCCGCGATTTCGACAACCCCAAGCGCCTGGCCCAGCTGGCCAGCGCGGCAGGGATGACGCCCGAGCAGTTCCGCCAGCGTTTTGAATACGTTGTGGCGCATTGAGAAAAGGAATGGAAACACGCAAACACGAAAGCCAAGAAAACAACATCGGCAGACGCACATGATGTTGCTGCCTTACCCGTTGTCTTTGTTCGTGCTTTCGTGTTTCAATTTAAGACACTAACACGTGCTCGCGGCTGATGCGCTCGCGGAATTGAAGATCGTTAAGCAAACAGGGATGCTTATACTGCTCCAGCGTGCCGCCGGTCTGGAGCAAGCGTTGGCGGTCCCATTGCAGCCAAAAGCCGCTCCGCACCAGCTCCAGCCGCACCGGACCCAGGCGCTCGCTTTGGCGTTTGCTGTCGTACTCGCTATTCACCTGCCGCAAACGCGCGTCCAGACGCTCGGCAAGCCGATGGCCCAAGGCGGCATCGGGCAGGTCGTTCTGTTCGACGAACAAACCATAATACGGCTGCTCGAATTCTGTGTCTGTGCCGTTCGCTGTCTCGTTGCTCGGCCAGCATGGCGCCAGGCTGTATGCGGTCAGTGTCAGATCCAATTCGCGCAGCACCTCGGCCATCGCTTGCGTGACGTGATATTCGGAGAGCTTCTCTCCGGTAATATTGGCGAAGTGCGCTCCCTTGCTGAGAAATTCAATTAGCGGCGTGTTGTTGTGGAAACCGGCGACACGGACCAGATCGTGAATGTGGTAGCGATACAGGCCGAAGGCAGTGGTCAGCAGAATGAAATAGGTCGCTCCGTCTTTGAGTTCATGCGCGGCAAGGACGGTGGGATTGGGACTATCTCCCTCCGCTTCGGGGATGAACTCGAAATAATGCGTGGTGACATCGAGAACGCCGGCCGGCGTGCCGTCGGCCAGCGGAATGGTCATGCGCCCCTCGCTGGCGATCAGCCCCACGTCGCGCACCGGCGTCGCTCCGAAGTAGCGCGGATAGTGCCGCAAGTACGAGCCGACGCTGCCGCCCATCCAATTGCCCAGAATGCAATCGCACGGCCAATAATCCTTGGGATACAGCGTTCCCGTTCGCTTCACGATCTCTTCCAGCTGGCGGGCGCGTTCCGGATGGCGGCGCAGACGGCGGGTCAACTCGGCACGGATATCGGCAGGCAGATCGAGATGAGGGGACAGCGTTCCATCGTGAATGTCCCGGATCAGCATTTCTTTGTCCTGATCGCCGGTGCGGGCCAGGTTGATGAGCGTGCTGGGGTTGGCGGCGATAATCATGCCGACCTTGCGCGGGATGCTCAGCAAGAGGACGGCGTAATACTTGCTGCGCGGGTCCTTGATGCGAGCGACGCATGGCGGCACACTATAGAGCCAACGAATGATGCGTTTCTGCATTTGGGCCGTCAAGCCGGTGACAGCGCCGCAGGGGACACCGGACTCGGTGCGAAACTCCTCGGGATCGCCGGACATTTGCAGGATCGGCTGCATACGCACGGCCGGATGATCGCGGAAGACCTTCAAGCCCCAGATGTTCCAGCCGCGTCGGTAATCGTCGAGATATTGCTGAGTGACGGGGATGAATTTGCGAACGGCGGTGGTGCCGCTGGTCAGGGCGAACATATGAATATGCGGCTCACTGAGCAGAGCGGTGGTTTCGCCGCGGCGGAGACGTGCGATGTACGGCTCGAAATACTCGTAGCCGGCCACCGGCACCTGGCGGCGGAAATCGTCGAGGCTGCGGATGAGATCGAAGCGGTGATCGCGGCCGAAGGCAGTGGCTGACTGATGAGCAAGGATACCGCGCAAGAGCGCTTCCTGCACTTGGCGTGGATCGTGAGTGGCCGCCTCGAACTGGGCCAGGCGGCGGCGAATCGGCCGGGCGATCGCCTTGAGGACGACCTTCCGTAACAGAAAGCGAACAACGCGCTTGACGCCCCGGCGAATCAGATTGCTCATGATCGTCTCACGCAAGAGAACCACAACCACCACGAAGCACACGAGTAAAACACATTACAGACAAGAAAAGAGAGAAAAGACACGGAACAGAGGAGCGAGGAACCCCTTCGCCGGTTTGCTACGCCGCTGTTCGCGCGGTCGAACCGCCTTCCCCTCGTTCCCACGCTCTGCATGGGAACGCCCGTCCGAACGTTCCGCGTCCTGTCCCGCGATTGATTTTTGCGCCAGGTGCATTTCAAAGAATCGTAGCACGCGCTGGCGGTATTCTTCGCCGGCGACCTGAAGGGCTTGGTTGTGTTTGGCGTTCTCGACCAGCCACAGTTCCTTCGGCTGGCGTGCGAAAGTGAAAAGACGGGTGGTCATCTCCGTCTTGATGTAGGTGTCGGCCTGGCCGTGGATCATCAGCAGCGGGCGCGGCGCCAGGCGCGGCAGGTAACGCTCCAGGTGCGGAAAACGGCAGCGGCGCTCGCGCTCGATGCGTCGGATGCCGGCCAAACCGATCAGGCCGTAGAACCACAGCGGGATCAATCCCTGGATGGCATAATGGCTGTTATAGATACGGAACCACTGTTTCATGTACGGCACCAGCGTCGTGTAGGTGGCGAAGACACCATCGGTGACGCAACAGCGCACGTAGGGATCGCGAGCGGCAGCGATCAGACCGGCGCCTGCCCCTTTGCTGATGCCGAAAAAGCCGATGCCGCGCGGATCGGCATCGGGCCGGCTTTTCAGATAGGCCAGTGCTGCTTCGGCATCACGCACCTCATAGGTGGTGACCCATTGCAAAGGTTCATAGCCGGGCATGGTGTCGCTGTCGCCCTGGTTGCGCGCTTCGAAGGCGAACACATCGAAGCCACTCTCCACCAGATGCTCGCAGTACGAGCGGCAGGCCCAGCGATTGGAGCCGAACTCCAGGCCAAAGAGAATGACACCGCGGCGCGGCCCGACTGCGTGGAGATAACAACCGCACAGCGTCAGCCCATCGCTGCTAGGAAAGCGAACGTCTTCCGCTTCCGGCAGCGGCTGGCCACGCGGGATAACGAACAGCGGCTTCTCCTGGAAAATCCGAATGAGGAAGCGAAGGTATCTCACGCGGATGTAGAAGTGCAAAAACACCAGGGCCAAAAATAGAAGCACCGACATGCTGCACAACAGCGCCACACCTAGCCAGAACACAGCGGCAACCTCCAAGCGAATCTGAGCCGCGACCGTGAGGAAGCGGGGGATAATGCTGCTCCCTTACGGTCGCGGCTCAGACTACGACGAAAAGCGGCTGACGATAAGCGCAATGTTTTGCCCACCGAAGCCGAAGCTGTTGCTGAGAGCATGCTGGACCCGTTTTTCGCGTGCCGTGCGGGGAATGTAATCGAGATCACACTCCGGATCAGGCATCTCGTAATTGATAGTCGGCGGCAGGACGCCGCGGCGAAGTACTTCCACGCACGTGATTAGCTCGATAGCGCCGGCGGCGGCGATCAGATGGCCCATCATACTCTTGGTGCTGCTCACCGGAATACGGTACGCCTGTTCGCCGAAGACCTTCTTGATGGCCAATGTCTCCACGCTGTCGTTGACCTTGGTGCTGGTGCCGTGGGCATTGATGTAGCCTATATCGGAAAGATTAAGTCTACTATCCTTCAAAGCGGCTTTCATGCAGGCGATGGCGCCGCGGCCGTCGGGATGGCTGTCGGTGACGCGGAAAGCGTCGGCGGTCGAGCCGTAGCCGGTTACTTCGGCGAGGATGTCGGCACCGCGGCGCTTGGCATGCTCCAGTTCTTCCAGGACGAGCATGGCCGCCCCTTCGCCCAAGACGAAGCCGTCACGATACAGATCGAAGGGGCGCGACGCTTTCTCCGGGGCGTCGTTGCGCGTCGACAGCGCCGTCAAGAGATTGAAGCCGGTCACGCCGAAAGGATGGATCATGCTGTGGGCGCCGCCGACCAGCATGAGGTCGGCATCACCGTGGCGAATTAGCTCGGTAGCCTCGCCAACGGCCTGGCTGCTGGCGGCGCAGGCTGTCAGGCAGTTGTAATTCGGCCCGCGCAGATCAAAATGGGCGGCCAGATGGGCCGGCGTCGTGTGCAGCTCTTGTTCAGATTCGCGCTCGGGATGAAAAACGCTCAGTGCTCCACGCTCGAACGTGGCTGTATCCAGCTGGCGTGTCTCGCGGCGATAAGCCTGATAAATCCACGACAGCAAATTGTGGAAGTCCTGAATTCCTTCGCCGGAGCCGAGATAGACGCCAAAGCGATTGCGGTCTACGCGGGTGTCGTTGAGCAGGCCGGCGTGCTCGAGCGCTTCCTGAGCGGCGACGGCGGCGAACTGGCTGTTGATGCCGGAATGCATCCAGCGGCGGCAGTCGGGAATGAAACGCGCCAGGTCGAAGTTTTTCACCTGAGCCGCGAACTTGGTCGGAAAGCGCGACGCATCGAACGACTCAATGGGACCGACGCCATTTCGGCCCTGGAGCTGCGCCTCGATGGTCTCGCGCACATTGTGACCGAGCGGCGTGATGGCCCCCATCCCCGTGATGACAACTCGTCGTCGCATGTGAAGCTAACCTCATGATCGCCCGTTCCCGATGGAATCTCTCCGGGAACGGATTAACTCCATTGTCGAACCACAACGGCAGCACACTGGCCCATCTGCGTGAAGCTCACCTTGACCACGTGAGGGCGAGTCATCGGCCGTGGTTCGCGGCTCAGCACTTCGATAGGGCAATCGGGGTCGGCCTGTTCGTAATTCAGCGTCGGCGGCACCGGACCGTTATTGCTCATCGCCAACACACTGGCGGCCAGTTCGGTCGTGCCGCCGCCGGCCCCCAGGTTGCCGATGTAGCTTTTGGCGGCGAAGACCGGCACTGGCGGCGAACAGCTACCGAAGACTTTGTGCAAACTGCGTGCCTCCCAGGCATCCGATTCCGGCGTGGACAGGCCGTGAGCGTTGACGTGATCGACCTCTTCCGGCCCGATGCCCGCATCAGCCAGGGCCGCATCAATAGCCCGCGCCAGGCCGTCGCCGCGCATGCCCGGATCGAACGCCGCACCGAAGCCGACAATCTCCGCATAAATCCGTGCGCCACGCCGCCGGGCATGTTCCAGATCTTCAACCACGAAAACTCCTGCCCCTTCGCCCAGCACCAGGCCATCGCGCCAACGATCGAACGGCCGGCACGCCTTGGTCGGCTCCTCGTTGCGCCGGGACAGGTGCTCGAACAGGCATTGCCGAACCATGCTGAGCGGATTGATTTTGCTCTCGGCGCCGCCGACGAGGAAGAAATCGGCCTGGTCGCGCAGAAGGATGCGATACGCCTCACCCAGGGCCAAGAGACTGGCGACATCACTTTCCGTGATGCTGTTGTTCGGCCCGCGGGCATCGTGCAGGATCGAGACGTGGCAGGCGAGCATGTTGGGCAAATATTTGAGCATCCACAGCGGTTGAATGAGCGGGATGCCTTGCTCGCCCCATTTTTCCAGATCGACGCGGCCCGGCTGGCAATTGGCGCTGACGCAGGCCGCCTCGATGAGATCGTTCAGTTCCGTGGCGATCAGGCCGGCGCCAAACTCAACACCGAACCGCGTCGGATCGAGCTTGCTCTTGTCTACCTGGCCGTCGTCCAGGGCGCGCTGAGCGCCGGCGACGGCAAGCTGAATCGTCCGCGCCATCACGCGCAAACTCTTGCGTTGTTCTTTTTCCAGGTAGTCCTTGGCGTTAAAATGGGGAATTTCACCGGCGATGCGAACCGGCAAGCCGGAGGCATCAAAGGACTGAATGGGGCGAATACCGCTCCGGCCTTCCCGGAGCGAGTGCCAGTACGAGGCCGCATCGAGTCCGATGGGGCTGATGATGCCGATGCCGGTGATGACGGCCCGGCGCGATGGGGTAGACATGGACCACCTGTTGCTCACTTAGCCACCTGCCCTCGGGGCAGGGCCTCCTGGCCTAGCTTTGCCGCCGGTCATCCGGCCCAGCAGGTACTTCATCTCGCCGCTGAAGACAAAGTTGCCTTCGCCAAATATCTGCTTGGAGCGCGACTGGTCGAGGTGAGCGAAGAAAATCTCCGCCTCGGCCGTCACTTGACCGCCGACCAGGACGCGCCCCAGCACCGATGCACCCTCCGGCCGAAGGTTCTGGATTTCCGCTTCATAGATCAGCTGTTCGCCGGCCAGCATCTCACGGTGAAAAACCGCCCGTGGCACCTTGGCGAGCACAACTTTCTCCTGAAAGTTGTTGGCTTCGCCAACCAAGATGCCGCCCGTCTGCGCCAAGCCTTCGAGGATCAGCGCGGCCGGCATCACTGGATAGCCGGGAAAGTGATCGCCAAAGTAGTCCTCGGCCAAGCTGAGGTTCTTCACCGCCCGTGCCGACTGGCCACTTTGGAAATCCACAAAGCGATCGATCCAGATCCAGCGCATGTTTCACTGGGGGGTTCACACCCCCCACTCGCCTTAGTTCTGGCTACCGTTCTCCAGCTTGCCCTGAATGTACCGCGTGATCAAATCGACGGTGAACAGGTTGCTGAGATTGCCGACTTCCGGGTTCTGTTCGAACTTGGTCAGATCGGCGAACGGCATTTTAGCCCGCAGTTCTTCCAGCCCCTTGGGCGTAACGCGGCCGTCCTGGACCAGTTCTGGATCGCCCTGGAAGATCGATTCCGGGAACAGCTCGCCGCGCGGGATCTTGATCCCGAACTCGCGCTCGAGACGGAAAACAATGTCCAGGAAATCGATGGACTCCGCGCCCAGATCGCCTTGCAACGTGGACGTAGGCTTAATGTCTTCCTCGTCCACGTTCAGGGCCTCGACCAGGGTCGCAGACACCTTGGAATAGATTTCGTCCTGCGTCGGCATCGGAGCAAACCTCCACAAAAGAGAAACTCGATCACACCCCCGTAGGCATAACCAGGCGGGCCACCCGCCTGACATTACATTACTCAGCAACGGCTCCCAGAGTTAGTCCCCCGTCCACCGTCAGCACTTGTCCCGTGATGTAGGCACTATCGGCGCTGGCCAAAAAGACCGCCACCCGTGCGATGTCTTCCGGTGTCCCGATGCGACGCATCGGAATAAACTTGACGATACGATCGCCGGCTTTGTTGCGCACAGCGGCGCTCATATCGGTCTCGATGAAGCCCGGCGCGATGGCGTTGACCGTGACACCGCGCTTGGCCAACTCCACCGCCAAGGCCCGCGTGAACGAGTTGATCGCACCCTTGCTGGCCGAATAGTTCGTCTGCCCCATATTCACGTGCTCGGCAGAAACGCTGGAGATATTGATGATCCGGCCAGCGCGGCGCTGCATCATGCCGAAAGCGACAGCATGACAAAAATTAAAGACGCCGCCCAGGTTGGTCTGGATGACCCTGTTCCAGGCTTCCGGCTTCATGCGCACAAACAGGTCGTCTTCGATCACCCCCGCGTTATTGACGAGAATATGGATCGGCCCTAATTCCTGCTCGACGCGCTGCACACAGGCCTCTACGGCAGCGGCGTCGGCGACATCGGCCTGGAAGGCGACGGCCCGGCCTCCCTTGTTGTTAATCTCAGCCACGAGCTTCTCGGCGGCTTCCTGGCTGCCGCGGTAGACCACGGCGACTCGGGCGCCCTCGACGGCAAAAGCCTGAGCGATGGCCCGACCAATGCCGCGGCTGCCTCCCGTAACCAGGGCGTTCTGATCCTTCAGCCGCATAGGTGTCTTGTCCTTCTGTTGTTTGCCCGCCTGCCGTGCCCGCAAGAAATGTCCTTGGGGGTACAGCAGGCTCGTTTGGCTATTAGTGCGGTCGCAGCAATCCGTATAACTCTCGAAAATGCTGCACCAATCGTTCGTCCGTCGCTCGCAGCGAGGGATCGCGGTCGCGCAGATTATAATGGGCCAGGGTCAGACGGGCAGACACCGTGTTTTGTCCTTCTGTCTCACCCTTGCCCTTGAACATCGCCAAGCCGTTCCCGCGTTCGATCAACTCCACCGAAACCGTTAGTTGCCGCCCCGGCTCCATGAAAGTGCCGTACTTAACGCCTTTCGCCTCCCGCAACACGACGATGCTGGAAGCGAAGTCATCGGTCAGCCTCAGCAGCCAGGCACCGGCTTCAACTAGCGTTTCCAACATCAGCACACCGGGCATCACCGGAAAAGTCGGGAAATGGTCGGCCAGATACTCTTCGCCAAGGGTGAGATTTTTCACCGCCTGCAAAGTCTGGCCCGGCCGTATTTCCACGATCCGATCGATCAGGTTGAATCGCATGAACTCCCGTCCAATGCCTTCGTGGACTGAACCCGATCCATGAGCCAGCCACAGCCCGGCCTAAAAAGAGGAAGTATACTTTCCCCTTGCCTTTTCGGCAACCCCGAAAGCCGCCTAAACTCCGACTCATCTTACTTCTTTTTGCCTTTTTGTCCCTGTTCTCTACCCGCTCTTCTATGATGCGCTCCCAGGGTACTCTTTGGCAATTTGAATCGATTGCCAAATCTAGGTAATTCACACAAGGCACCTATCCTAAACGTTAGGGAGAGAAAAGCCGGAACTCCACACTCATTTCCTCCCTGGGGCGGACAACAGTACATTGTTCTTATCGACGCAAGCAGAGACGAAACGTCCGTTTTTTCGAGCTTTTCCCGAAGCAAACGAACGGCCGACGTCCGCCAGCGGACAAGGGATGAACAGCCAGCTGCTGCCAGCCGTTCGTTTGCAAACCTGGGAGAAAAATTTTTCTGTTTTTTTGAAAATTCCTCTTGCAACCCATCGGGAAGACGCTAGGATAAGGTTGTTCCGCCGTATGACTGTTTCGGTGACTGGGCGACGCCGAAGGAGCCAGCGGCGGAACTTTTTTTATGCGCTTTTGCTACGCAAAAGATAGAGCAAGCTCCGTGCCTATTCAACGCGACGAACCGGAAGCGTTAGCGATGCCTCTTCTGTCGCTAAGAGCGATCGGACAAAACCTTCTCTCCCCTCGTGGGGGAGAGCTGAGGGAGGAGATGTAAAGACAATTGAGCCAAAGAGTTGTGTTCACCCACCCGAACCCTCCCCCACAACAAGGGGGGAGGGAAAAGACCCCAACCCTCCCCCACAAGGAGGGAGAGAAAAGTCCGCTCGCCCTAATGCTTCTGACCTCGTCGTGCTATCCGGTCAAAAATCTGCAATGTTTCCGCGAATGAAACCGCTATCGGCTGGAGCAGTGTAGCGGACTTCCAGCAGTTCCGGTGTTTCGATGCGGACGCCGCCGCGCTGATGGCTGCGCATGACCGCGTCGAGAATGCCTGTAGTAAGCAGCGTACGCTCCACCGGATAAGGCGCTTTGCCGGTCTCGAAGAATTTTTCCAGATTGGCGACCTGGGCATCAAAGAAGCGTGCGCCGGGCGGCGGCGGCAGGTGAAACAGGCACGAAGCCGGCTTGCTCTCGCCGCGCAGCTTGGCCGCGAAGGTGAAATCGAGAACATGGCCGTTGAGCAGCAACACCGTGCCGCGCGTGCCGTCACCGTACTCAATCAGGAACGCCAGGCCCGGTGTTTCCAGATAATTGTACACTTTCACGCTGCCGACGTTATCGCGGATGTCGCCGGGGTTGACCGTCTCGCTGCGGCTCAGGGCAGCTTCCAGAAGGTCCCAGCTCCAGCGCCCGGCATCGCCTGCTTTCCAGACGTCTTTGCCACTCAGGCAGGTGACGGCCTTGACGCCGCTCTCGCCGCCCTTGCGCCGCTCCAGCATGACGTGCAACGTCTCCAGGGCGTGAAAACCGTACACTTCGATGGGGCCGTAGCCGGCAACCAGAGCATCTTCGATAGGCGATTCCAGGGGCAATTCCAGCGATGGCGTACGCCAGGTCACCGGCAGGCTGGAGCCGGCCATCATAGGGAAGTTCAATTCCCGTGCCCAGGCGAGCATTTTCTTGGCTCGATCGAAAGTAAATGACAAGTGCTTGTCATTGAACACCGGCACGCTTTGCCCCGTCTTGCGAAAGACGTTGACGATCTGTTCCATCAGCTCCAGGCGCGGATAGAGGATCTGTCCAGCCTCATTGCGGGGATAGTTGCCGTGTTCGGCGATGAGCAAGACACCTTCGACGGCCAATTTGCCGCCGACGGTCAGAGCATCCTCGACGGCGCGGGCCATAGAAACGCTGGAGGTCCGCCGTGTGACGTGGACGCCGAACTTGCGAGCCACCTCGCCGGACAGATCGTTGTCCGGCGTCTGATCGACGTAGAGTGAATGAATGTAGTGTTTGGGCACGTGCAGCTTGCCGCCGCGAGCGTAGCCGTGCAAAAAACGGCCGGCGATGTGATAAGCGTGCGACAGGGGCCGATACACCGTGGTCAAGACGGCGAGTGGCTTGCGTCCCTTGTTCGACGGCTTGGCTGGCCGTGTGCGCGACAGCGGCAGATCGCCCGGTGGTTCGGCAGACTGAGCGGAAATCCCGCCGGCCAGAGTAAGAGCAGCCGCCGAGGCCAGGAACTTGCGACGCGAACAACGCTGTTGTCGATCTTGCATGGCGAATCCTCGAACGAGCCGGAAGCGTAAGCGATGGAGTTTTTGTATCACTTCTCCGGAGCGATTACCAGTCCGCAGCGCAAACCGAGTGCGTCGCTAGATTTTGGCGAGCGGGGGCGCTAACGCACCCCCAGCACCATCTGCGGTTGCTAAATCAATGCGAAGACGGTATGAGAACGCCGTCAAGCATTAAAACTGGAGGGACTGCGTGCGAAGCACGTTTTTGCTCGGGATGACAATCCTGATGCTTGTAGTGCCAGCGGTGCACCACAGCGCCGCAGAAGAAGAACTCAACCCATCCTACCAGGGCGAAATGCGGCCAAGGAGAAACCAGCCGTCCGCGCCTTCACGCACCCTGGAAAAAAGCAAAGCACGGAGGCGTCCGGTCGTTCCTTTGGAATTGCCAGCGGAGATCGGAGCAGAAATGGCCGAGGGACTTTCATTGGATGATGCCCTCCAGCGCTTGCTCGTCGCCAACCGTGATCTCGCCATCAAATCTCAGGCTATCCCCAAAGCGCGGGCCGACGTTCTTTCAGCCGGACTGATCGAGAACCCGGCAATCTTTCTCGATAGCGAGGGCATTCCCTACGGCAATTACTCGGAGCAAAGGCCAGGAGAAACCTCCTACGAAGCGACGATCATCTTCCCGCCCTTGGATGTCAGCGGCAAGCGCCGCCAGCGTCTTCTGGTGGCCCGCCGGGCCGAAAAAGTGCTGGAAGCGCTGTATCAGGAGGCCGTGCGCCAGGAGGTCGACAAGCTCTACTCCGCATACGTCGATGTGTTGGAGGCTGCCATCAAACGAGCGGCTCTGCAGCAGGCAGCACAGCCAGCGCGAGAAAAGAGCGAGGCGACAGTACGGCGGGCTTATACCGAAATCGCTCTCCGCGAGGCCGAGGCCAACCTGCTGCAAGCTCAGCGCGAACTGGCCCTGCGGTTGGCCATTCCGGCCGAGCAGGCCGGCGGCTTGATGGTGCGCGGCCCACTCCGGGATCAAGCACCGCTGCCTCCTACAACAGAGGAACTGATTTCCCTTGCCCTTCAGACACGACCGGACCTGGCTGCCTTTCAGCTGAGTGTGGAACAAGCCCAGGCCAACGTACAACTAAGCCGTGCCGAAGCATGGGAAGATATGTTGCTTTTTTACACGCCTTACCAGGTCATCACCTTTCCCGCGCAAGGAAAACAAACGGCGACGGCGTGGGAAGCGGGGGGATTGGCCGTCGTACCGATCTTTGATCGCAATCAGGGCAATATTGCACGCGCTCGGATCAATAGGACTCAGCTGCAAATTCAGGTACGCGGGCTGAGAGAGCAAGTGATTCGCGAAGTACAGCACGCCGCCGCCGAATACGCTCTCACGCGACAACTCGTCCAGAAATACGAAAGCACGCTCTTGCCCCGCGCCCCTCATGACCTGAACTACGACGAGACGATTCAACACTATCTGGACGCCCTGGTGAATCATCGCCGCAGTATGCTCCGGCTCAATACCGCTGTCGGGCAGCGCATCCTGCCCTGAAAGGGGAAGGTGGTGAAGCATTTTCCGACACAGGTTATCCTTGCTATCACGCTGTTGGGAATGCCGGCCTTCGGCTGCGGTCCTCTCCCGGTCCGCCGCCAACCTGGCGAGGCGAATCGGTTCAGCCGCAGCCCGAAGGAGAGCACAGCCGAGGCGCTCCCTTCTCCGCGCCGGCTGAGCGAGCACCCGGCCGAGCCTCCCCCGCTGGAACTGCTGGACGAATGTGAAGAGAGCACTGTAGACGGCCTATCGCTGGATGCGGCCATAGATCGCCTGCTGGCGGCTAACCTGGATTTGGCCGCCCAATTTCAGGACATTCCCAAGGCGCGCGCCGATGTCCTCACGGCTGGACTGCGCAGCGATCCGGTTGTCTTTATGAGTGCCGTGCCGATTCCCTACGGCCGCTTCTCCGCCCAGCGGCCCGGCGCTACGACTTACGACATCACCTTCGTTCAACCCCTCGATCTCAGTGGCAAGCACAAAAGCAACAAGCGGGTGGCTGAGAAATATATCCCCATCCTGGAAGCGCGTTATCAAGATGCGGTGCGGCTGGAAATCGATCGGCTGTTCACGGTTTTCGTCCATGTCCTGGAGGCGCGGGCCGAGGTCCAGGCGGCACGGGCCAATCTGAAAACTCTTACCGAAGCGGCCTGCCGATGCGGCGAACAGGAGCGCAAGCGCGTCTCGATTCGCCGGGCCAGGGCGCAGATCGCTCTGCGACAAGCAGAAGTGTCGCTCTTGCACGCGCGGCGAAACTTATCTGTGTTGTTGGCGCTCCCGGCCGACGCAGCCGATCATCTCCACGTTTGCGGTTCGCTCCGCGATCAAGCGCCGCCGCCGCCGCCGCCTGCAGAGTTGATCGCCCTGGCCCGGCAGGCGCGGCCCGACTTGCGCGCGCTCCAATTGAGCGTCGATCGCGCTCGCGCCGAGCTGCGCCGGGAAAAGGCCGAAGTCTTGGATGATTTTTTCCTGTTCTTCACCCCCTATCAGGCAGTGGACTTGACGCCCCAGGGCAAACAAGTCGCCAATTCCTGGGAGGTTGGCTTGATGATCCCCATTCCTTCCCTCAACCGCAATCAGGGTGAAATTCAACGCGCCCGGGTGAATGTAGGTCAGTGGCGCAGGGAGGTAGAGCATGCCGAGCAAGAAATCATCAATGAAGTGCAGCGTGCCGCAACCGAATATGCAGTTTCGCGCCAGGCAGTCGAGCAATACGAACGAGACATTCTGGGTCCGGTTCGTCGCCGTCGGGAGGAAGCATATCGTCGCTTTTTGGAAGAGCATAAAGATGTTGGTTTGTTTCTTTCGGCCCAGCGCGATTACGAGGAAACGATCCGCGCTTACCTGGAGGCGCTGGCGCGCCACCGCCGCGCCATGCTGCATCTCAACACCACTGTCGGCCAACGCATCCTGCCTTAGAGCGCATGGCAAGCGGGTGTAGCGTTTTTCTCCCTCCCCCACAAGGGGGAAGGAGGAAGACATCTAGCCGCTACACCTACTTGCCATGCGCTCTAGAGAAGGTAACAAGGTGACAGGGGGAAAGGATTAAGGAGGATATTGTATGAAGCGGATGATACCCACATCCCGGGATGCATGGTTTCTGATTCTGCTTTTCACCTTGTCCCCGTGTCCTCTTGTCCTGTTGTCCTCTTCTGTTGCCGCCCAAATTGTCGTCATTGACGATCTCATATTGATGACGAATCGCCAGCGGCTCAAAGAGACGCAGGCCCGACGGTTTCGTCATCTTGACCCGCCCGGTGGAGAGAACTTGCTGCCGCCCAGTCCCGGCGCGGATGAGCCGCGCTTGGGCGAGGAGCGGCGCCTGCCGCTGCCGATGCCGTTCGCCCTGGCGCGGCGCGGCAAACGCCGCATTCCCAGAGGCAAGGGCGTCCAGCTGCGCATCGAGGAGGCGCCGAGTCCGACCAGTCCCGAAAGCTACCTCACGGGTCCGTTGGAAGTGCCGGCCGAAGACGAAGGGCCGGCCAACGCCTTATCGTTGAGTGCGGCCCTCGCCCAGCTGGTTGCCAGCAACACAGAGTTGGCCGCCCAATTTCAGGATATTCCCAAAGCCCGCGCCGACATCCTCAGCGCCGGACTACGCAACAATCCGCTGCTCTTCTTCAACGTCAACGCCATTCCCTATGGCCACTTCTCGCCGCAACGGCCGGCATCCACGAACTATGACCTCACCATCATTCAGCCGATCGATGTCAACGGCAAGCGCATCTACCGTATCCGCGCGGCGCAGGAGGCGAAGAATGTATTGGAGGCTCAATATCAGGACGCTGTCCGCCGGAAAATAGAGCGGCTCCATGATGTTTTTATCGATGTGCTGGAAGCACGTCTGGCGCTGCATGCCTTGCAGGCTGGATTGGCACGCGTCAAAGCGATGGAAGAGACGATCCGTAATCTAGCAGGCGAACCAGCAGCGTTAGCGGCTGGCTGGTCCAAAAGGGCAGCGCTCGATACGCTTTCGCTGGCCCGAATCAACGCCGAGTTGGCGATGTCGCGTGCCGGAGCCGCCTTGTTCCGCGCCAGCCGCGAGCTGGCCCTGCTCGTGGGGATACCCAGCGAGCAAGCGAGCTTACTTGAGGTGAACGGCACGTTGCACGATCACGCGCCGCCGCCTCCCGGCCTGGAAGAGTTGATTCGCCTGGCCTTGCAAACGCGGCCCGACCTGACGGCCTATCGGCTCGGGATGGGCCGGGCCTTGGCAGACCTGAGACGAGAGAGGGCCGAAGCTGTCGATGATATTTTCGTCTTTTATACTCCTTTTAACGGCAATGATTTTTCCCCTCTGGGCCAACAGAGCGCCAGCGGCTGGGGTCTGGGGGTGCTTTTCTCTTTGCCCTTCTTCGACCGCAATCAAGGTGACATCGCCCGCGCCCGGCTGAACGTAACACAGACACAGATAGAACAGCAGGGGCTGGAACGCCGCATCATCGATGAAGTACAGTACGCGGCGACGGAATACGCTGTCTCCCGGGAGACCGTACAACAGTACGAGCGCGACATCCTGCCCGACGCCCGCGCTGTGCGCGACGAGCAAGATCGTTTGTTCGCCAACGGACGGGCCAGCCTCGATTCCTGGCTGGAGGCCCAGAGAGAGTACGAGGAGATTGTCCACGACTATCTCGAAGCCTTGGTGTATCATCGCCGCACCATGCTACGACTCAACAGTGCCGTCGGCCAACGCATCCTGCCTTGACGTTACCCGCCGCCGCGATGATCTCTTGTACAATCTCATCTGGACTGCTATGCTCGGTGCGTTGCCTCGCAGAGTCTAGCACACATGATCTTTATTCGGCGAACCGTCGGTCTATTGCTGGGCTTGAGTCTTGGATTATCCGGCTGCTGGTCCGTGCAGTCTCCCCAAGTTCCTTCTATCGAGGAGGCCGGCGCCCCCTGTTGGTTCGAGGATATTACGGAGGCAACAGGTCTGGATTTCCAGCACGATCCCGGGCCAATCGGCACCTACTTCATGCCGCAGTCGATGGGTTCCGGCTGTGCCTTCCTCTGGGACAGCGACAACACACTTTATCTCTACCTACTCCAAAGCGCTGGCCCCGACTCCTCCGCCGTTAATCGGCTGTACAAACGGCTGGACAACGGCAAGCTCCAGGACGTGACCGCGGGATCAGGACTGGATGTCGCCGGCCACAACATGGGGGTGGCCGTTGGCGATGTCAACAACGACGGCCGGCCGGACGTGCTGCTGACTCAGTACGGCGGCATTCGCCTGTTCCTCAATCGTGGCAGCGGGCGCTTCGAGGACGTGACCGCCCAATCCGGCCTGCGCAACAAACTGTGGGGGGCATCGGCGGCTTTTCTCGATTACGACCGCGATGGCTGGCTGGACCTCCTCGTCGTCAACTATGTTGATTACGACCCGACCAAGGAAACCTGTGTTGCGCCGGATGGCCACAAGGACTTTTGTGGTCCGAAGATTCTCTCCGGCACGTGCAGCAAGCTCTTCCACAATCGCGGCCCGGCGAACGGGGGGGATACACCTCCCCCTCGTCGGGTTTGCTTTGAGGATGTCAGTTTCGCGTCGGGCATCGGCCGGCTGCCGGGACCGGGACTTGGCGTCGCGTGTGCCGATTTCGACGGCGACGGCTGGCCGGACATCTTCATCGCCAATGACGGCAAACCCAATCACTTATGGATCAATCAGAAAGATGGCACTTTCACCAACGAAGCCGTCTCTCGCGGCATCGCCTACACGGCAATGGGCCAGGCGTTTGCCGGCATGGGCATCGCCTTGGGCGATGTCGATAACGATGGCCTTTTCGATGTCTACGTTACCCATCTGACCTCGGAGACAAACACGCTCTGGAAGCAAGGGCCGCGCGGCCAATTCCGCGATCGGACACGGCTGCTGGGCCTGGCATCCAGCCAGTGGCGGGGCACCGGCTTCGGCACTCTCTTGGCCGACTTCGATCTCGACGGTACGCTGGACCTTGCCGTCGTCAATGGCCGCGTGCTTCGTGGCGGTCCAGCCAAGGACACCGACCTCGGTTTTTGGGAGACCTACGCCGAACGGAACCAACTCTTTGCCCGTGATGGCACGGGCAAGTTCCGCGACATTTCGCCAGCTAACCCGGCGTTCTGCGGCCGCTGGAATGTAGCCCGCGGCCTGGCGTGTGAAGATTTCGATGATGACGGCGCTCCGGATTTGCTCGTCACTACCATCGGCAATCGCGCCCGACTATTTCGTAATGTGGCCCCCAACCGCGGCCATTGGCTTAAAGTGCGCCTAATCGATCCGAAATGGAACCGCGACGCCTACGGCGCGGAGGTGGTTATCCAGTCTGGCCCGCACAAGTGGCTGCGCCTCATCAACCCTGCACAGAGCTATCTTTCTAGCTGCTCGCCGTGGGCCTTTTTGGGATTGGGCGCCGCGCAACAAATCGATGGCATCTTCGTGAATTGGCCGGACGGGACCAAGGAACAATTCCCCGGCGGCGCCGTAGATCGCTCAATCGTGCTGCGCAAAGGGGAGGGTCGGAGGCCATGATTTTTCTTCCCTTGCCTGTTGGCTCGTCTTGCCGTTGGCGCTGGGGCCTGTGGGGGATTGTGGTGTTGGTACTGGCCGCGGGTGCGGTGGAAAGCTGGCGGCGATGGCATGGCCCGGCGCTTCCCAGCCCGCCGCTGCCTGACATTCTCGATGCTGAAGTACGGTTGGCCGTCCAGCATGCTCGCCAGAAAGTGCTGGAGCACCCCGGCGACGCCAAAGCCTGGGGACACCTGGGGATGATCTTCCTCGTCCATCAGTTATACAGCGAGGCCGATAATTGTTTTGCCGAAGCTGCCTATCTCGATCCGCAATATCCAGATTGGCCATATGGCCGCGCGCTCGTTGCCCTCAAGCGGCGTCCCGACGATGCTCCAACTTTTCTTCGGCAGGCGCTCGCGGCAGCTGGCCGCTCCGCGCCGGAGTACCAATCTGCTGTGCGTTTGCAGTTAGCGGAAGCGTGTCTGGAGCGACAGGAGTGGGAGGAAGCCGAGAAACTGTTCCAGGACGAACGGCATCTCCGGCCTGAGGATCCTCGTGTCGCTCTCGGTCTGGGACTGATTGCGCTGGCCCACGATGACCGGCATCGCGCCGAGGACTTTTTGCGTCAGGCCCAGGCCAGCCCGCTGGCCCGCAAGAGAGCGACGATTCAGCTGGCCGCTCTGGCCCGCCTGAATGGTGATATTGCGGCTGCGGCCAACTATGACCGCGAGACAGCTGCTCTGCCCGATGATCCGCCCTGGCCGGACCCTTTCCGCGAAGAAGTCGAGCAACTACGTGTCGGGCACTACGAGTGGCTGCGGCAGGAGAGCCAGCTGGAAAACCAGGACCGTTTTGCGGAAGCCGCCGCTCTGTATTTGCAAGAAGCCCAGACCAACCCGACGGCGCGCGTCTATGCCCGCGCCGGCTTCAACCTGGCCCGTGCCGGCGATTACGAGCAGGCCGAAAAGTATCTGCGCGAGGCCGTGCGGCTGGACCCCAACAGCGCCCATGCTCATTACCTCTTCACTTACACGCTCTTTGTCTGGGCCGAAACGGAATGGAAACGCGCGGCAAACTCTCTCCAGGCGCGCCAATGGTTCCAGGCCTGTATCGAAGAGGCCCGACGCACCACGCACCTGCAACCGGCGCAGGCCAAGGCTTACCTCTTCTGGGGGCTGGCTCAGAAATATCTGGGCGATCCGGCTGCCGCCATCGCCCCGCTGCGCCAGGGAGTCGAGTGCGCGCCGGATAGCTTTCATCTGCAACTGGCCCTGGGCGAAGTGCTCCTTGACGTGGGAAAATATCTCGAAGCGGAAACCCACCTGAGGAACGCCCAAAAACAGAAACCGAGCGATCCGCGCCCGGCTCAAGCCCTCGAGCGCTTGCACCGGGCGGCGGCGAAGGAGGCGAACGGCCAGCGTTAGCCGGCTGACGCCGGCCACTCGCCGGTCTAGAATTCCCTCCAGGTCGATGCATTCCTTGCATTTTCACCAACCGAGGTGTGCCATGGTTCGACTGGTTCTGGTCGCTGTTCTAACCTGTATCTTGGCTGCCCCGGCAGATGCCGCGGATGCCAAGTACGTCAAAATCATCCACGTCAAGACCGGCAAGGTGCTCGCTGTGGACAAAGACTCCGATGAGGCCGGTGCGCGGGCGGTCTTGGCCGAAGATAACAACAGCAAAGCACGCCAGTGGAAGTTGGAAAAGGAAGGCGACTACTACAAGATAATCAATCGCCAGAGCGGCAAGGTACTCGATGTGTTTGAGGAAGCGAACGAGGCGGGCGCACCGATCATCGTCTGGGATAGCCGGTCCCAGAAAAACGACAACCAACTCTGGATCTGGCAAGGAAGCGGTGCGGAGCGGCGGTTGAAACCCAAGTCCAATAGCCTTGTCCTGGATGTCGATGACGAAGGCAGGCTGATCCAACAGAAGTCCAACGACAAGGCCAAGAGCCAGCTGTGGCGGACCGTCGAGGTCAAGGAATAGGCGAAGGGCTGGCGTCAACTGGCTGACAAGCTCCCATCAGCTGGCCGACGCCGGTCCTTCGCCGCTGCCTGCTTGCAAAGCACCTTCGGTCACTTTCCCCCGTTTTTCATGTAAGGCGCCAGGGTCCATACCGTAGCTTTGAACTCCTTAACGTAGAGAGTTCCCGGCCATTTTCCCCAGGGGACAGCAGCGAAGACGCCGACGTACAAGTTGCGTTCATCGTCGAGGAAATCCGGGTGGTAATTCGAGAGCGTGCTGGACGTGCCGCTGGTGAGATTCTCGATCGTCAGCGCGTACTTGCCCCGACTCCGCTGGAGTGTCAGCCGCAGATCTTCACCGCCGGACATCAGGCCAACGGTATGCAGCCGCGAGTCTAGCCCGCCGTTATTGTGGACGAAAAATTGGTGGTAGTAACCGCCCTCCTTGCTGCCCCAGCGACGGAGCAAGCCGCCGCGGATGCATTTATCGCTGCGGACACCGGCATAGAGGCCGAGCTGTCCAATTCCGCCCAGAAGCGGCGTATTTGGGATGACAGCCATGACCGCAAAGTCTTCCCCTCCGGTAAAGCCCAGGTCGGCCAGGCGAACGCCGATGTATTCTCCCTGGTAGAGCTTTCGTTGGTGGTCCAGATCGTTATCGTGGATAGTCATTTTTAAACAGCCCGTTGCCGGGTCGAGGCGCAGGTTCTTGTCGCGGGTGCGCAGATCGTGCCGGGTGCCGGGTAAACGGTGAGTCAGGCCCGTGCCTTGACCGTTCTTATCCGGGAGAGTGCCGGTAATCGCCTGATGGAAATCGAGTGCCAACGTCCGCGGCGTGACAATCGGCGGCGGAATAATTTCGCGCACAAAGCTGTCTGTCCCCAGACCTGCGGGACCAAGGTGAACCCCCTCCGCGCCAATCCGGGCCGATTGTTGCTCCTTGAGTTTGACGATGGCGCTGGCCAGGACTTCCCCCTGAGCGGCCTGGGCCTCAACTTCGCCGCGAAAAACATACACCTGCGTCGAGCCGTCTTCCTCCACGCCGACGCCGAACTCGGTGCCGAGATCCACCACTTTCCCTCCAGGAGAAACGACCTCGAACCCCCGAGCCGATTCGGGCACAGAGGCCGCCAACTTGCCGCGTAGCAGGCGGACGCTATGGCTGGTCAGAAATTCCAAGCTCGCCGGTCCCTGGAGGACGATGCGGACCCCGCTGCGAAAGTGAAGCTCGGCCAACCCCTGCTGGAGATGCAGCACCTTTCCAGGTCTTAGATCGCCTGCCGGGGCTCCCTCGTCGGCCCAGCGGCAATTCTGGGCGTTCCTCAGCCAGGCGATTTCTGCGCTCGGCGAGAGGCCGGTCCCATCTCTCCGCGCTGTTAGCCACCAGGCTGCACCCAGCGCGAACAACGCGAGGGCGGCGCTCGCCAGCATCAGGCGCGATCTGGCCCAGCGGAAGCGACGGCGAAGCGGGGACGCCTCCGATGGCGTGTCGGCTGCTGCCTCGGGGAGACGATGGAGAACGGCCTGGGTAAAGCGGTCAGCATCCGCCTCGGCCGCGAGCCTTGTCTGCACCACCTCAAGAAATGCGGTTGGACTCAGCTCGGCCGCCTGGCGGAGCAGGTCGTCGAGGGCAAGCAGGCGGCGCACTTCGTCGGCCAAACGTTCGTCCTTGGCCATGGCCGCCGCCAAGGCCGCGCCATCGCCCGGATTGGGTTCGCCGTCAAGGAAACGGCTCAGAGCGGCTTCAATGGACTTTCCGTTCTCTGCGAACATAACATCACCTGTTCTGGCGCAGGGATTGCCTTTCCACACACTGTAACAACAAGCGCCGCAAACGCAGCAAACTCTGCCGCACATAATTCGATGGCCGGTCGAGGCGGCTAGCAATAGCCCCTGGTGAAAGCTGCTCGAAGTAACGCCACTGAATCATCTGTCGGCCCTTGGGCGGCAGTCTTTCCAGGCAGTCTTGCAAAGTGCCAATTTCCTCAGCCTGCGCGAGCTGTTCAGCAGGCTCCTTGGCCTCGGCGAGCGACCGCAGCATAAAGTCCGTGAACTCCCCGGCCAAGATGCGCCGGCGGCCCGCTTCTTTGCGCCGCTCGTTGGCGATCAGCCGCCGGGCGATCTGCACCAGCCAGGCCCCGAAATCACCCGTACCGAAATCCGTCATCTTTTGCCAAGCGAGGATAAAAACGTCTTGGGCAAGGTCATCTACCGCCTCCGGGCGCACCCCCAAAGCGCGAATCGACGCGCGAAGACGAGCCTGATACTTGCGCACGTTCTCGATGAACCATTCCTGACTCCGCACCGGGAGTTCTATTTTGCTGCTCTGCACAGTTGCACAATCTCCAATGAAACCTAAGGAGAAAGCTGCGCCTCATACCGGTCTTGCCAAGGCCATTCTATCCGCCATTCTCTTTTCGTGCGCTCATTTTCGGCGATCCTAAATACTTATGTCGTAAAGACGGTCCTCGTTACGTCCGCAGCTTGGACGCTTACTTCAAAAATTGCTGTAACACATCGACCGCTCGTGACATTTCTTTTTTATTAGAGCTAGCGGACCAAACCTCCTCCCCCCCTTGTGGGGGAGGGTTGAGGTGGGGGGTGTCAAGGCAAGGGAGCCAAGCAGGGGTGTCCCCCCCGAACCCTCCCCCTTGGGGGGGAGGGAAAAGTCCGTTACCCCTTAGGGGGAGATGTACCCCCTCCGCGAATGTTTTCTAATCGCTTTTGTCCGGGAAAGGGAGGTTTTAATGCGCAGCTTTAGGAACAGAATCCGGTGGAAACGCGCGTTCACGTTGATCGAGCTTCTCGTCGTGATCGCCATCATTGCCATCTTGATTGGCCTGCTTCTGCCTGCGGTCCAGAAGGTCCGCGAGGCGGCAGCACGCACGCAATGCACCAATAACTGCAAACAATTGGGCCTGGCGATGCACAACTTCAATGACACCTATGGTTCGCTTCCGCCAGCGCTAGGCATGATGGGCACCAATGCGATAGGGACGACTCATTTTTTCCTTCTGCCCTTTCTCGAACAACAAAACCTCTACAATATGTCCTACAACCCGAGCCTGGATCCTTCGCAACCCTATGACTCCTACAACCTGGTTAACCAGCCGGTCAAGGTGTTTTACTGTCCCTCCGACGCCTCCCTCGTCAATGGAATGGTCCCCACTACTGTCCCCGTGAACAATGGTATTGGTCTGGGACAGGCAGGGACCAGTTACCGGATCAATTTTGCTCCTGTGCAATTCGGCGGGAAGACCGTGATTACGGGCATGCCCAACGGAACTTCCAACACGGTCCTTTTCGGCGAGTGTCTCGGGTATTGCGCCTGGAAGCAATACGGCAACGAACAGATTGCCGCCTGGGCGGACCATAATTGGGGCGACGCCGGTACCAGCGGCAGCTGGAGCGGCGTCAACTTCACCTGGGACTCACCTGTCTTCAATGGCCCCATCTCGGATGGGTGGGGGAACTTCCCGCAGGGGAGATACTACTATTGGTCGTCTTCCCAGGGTTATCCGCGTATTGCGGCCTCTGCCCACGGCGGTACGGCGTTACAGACCAACACCACCGTCAATACCTGCGATACCTCGACGCTCCAGAGCCTGCATCCTGGCGTGATTCTGTGTGCCATTGGCGACGGCAGCGCCCGCACCATCAGCACGGCCATCTCCCTGACAAGCTGGCAGTATGCCTGCATGAACTGGCTCGGCTGGCAGCCAACCGGATTCACGGTGGGAACGCCCGGTCCGGATTTCTAAGAGCTAGCGGACCAAACCTCCTCCCCCTTGTGGGGGAGGGGCGAGGTAGGAGGTGTCAAGGCAAGGAAGCCCAGGAGGGGTGTCCCCCCACCCCAACCCTCCCCCACAAGGAGGGAGGGAAAAGACCTCCAACCCTCCCCCACAAGGGGGAGAGAAAAGACCGCTAGCCCTAAACGAAGCAATTTCTTTACTCGTCCGCCGCGCTCGCGAAGGCGATCCTTGCTGGCGCGGCGAGCGTGTGAACAAAATTTCAGGAGGTTCCCCACGATGACAAAATGGCTTCCGATGCGATGGTTTGCCGTCCTGGGTATTGTCATTTGGACGTTGTCGGGTTGTTCCGGAATAGGCAAGCTCTATCCTGTCGAGGGCAAGGTGACGGTGGACGGCAAACCTTTGGCGGACGGCCGACTCGTCTTCGTGCCCGATAAGGAGAAAGGAAACAAGCTGAACGACTCTCCCTTCGGCCAGATCAAGGACGGCAGCTATTCCCTCACCACCCAAGGCAAACCGGGAGCGCCCGCCGGTTGGTATCGCATCATGGTCCAGACCCAGTACCAAGGTGCGCCGCCAGATGCCGTGGAGTTGCCTATGCGTTACTCTGATCCGCTCGGCTCCGGCTTAGCTGTCGAAGTGGTGCCCAGTCCTGAACCCGGTCATTACGATTTGATGCTAAAAACCGAAGGTCCCCCAAAGAAAAAAGGGCCTCCTCCCCCGCCTCCTCGCTCCCAGCGCGCCAAGGGCTAGAGCGCATTGCAAGTTAGGTGTAGCAGCTAGATGTCTTCCTCCCCCACAAGAGGGAAGGGAGAAAAACGCTACACCTGCTTGCAATACGCTCTAGCGGCAAGGATTTGTAGAGCAGGCTGGCAGCCAGCCCCACAAAAATTTAGTGGTTCGCCCTTAAAGCAAGTGATCCCAAGGTCAGCCCCAACGATTCAGAAGTGGCCGCGACGGACATCGCCCGCCCCTTCCAACTCGTTCCGTTCGCGGCCGCCCTGGAAAACCGCGCCACGCATCCTACAACGAAGGAAAAGGTTTTCCGCAAGAGGCAAGTGAAGGGACATGGCCGAACGCTACGATGTGTTGGTGATTGGGGCAGGTCCAGGGGGCTACGTGGCGGCCATCCGCGCGGCGCAGCTGGGTATGAGTGTGGCCTGCATTGAGAAACGCGCCACTCTGGGCGGCACCTGTCTCAACATCGGCTGCATTCCCAGCAAGGCGCTGCTCGATTCCAGCGAGTTGTACGCCCAGGCCAAGTCGCATTTGGACAAGCACGGCATCCACGTCGGTCCGGTGCGTCTTGACCTCCCCGCCATGCTCGCCCGCAAGGACCGCGTCGTCAAAAGCCTCACCGACGGCGTTGCTTTTCTGTTCAAAAAAAACAAAATCGCGTCCTACATCGGCACCGGTCGACTGATGGGCGAAGGCAAAGTCGCCGTCACCGGCGCCAACGCCGAAGAGACCATCCTTGAAGCGCGGCACATCATCCTGGCCACCGGCAGTGAACCGGCTGGCTTGCCAGCGCTGCCTTTCGACGGCAGCGCCATTGTCAGTTCCACGGAGGCGCTGTCCTTTGAGCGTGTGCCGCAGTCTCTGATTGTGGTCGGCGGCGGCTACATCGGCCTGGAGTTGGGATCGGTATGGGCCCGGCTGGGCGCCAAGGTGACGGTCCTCGAATTTATGCCACGCATCCTGCCGCAAAGCGATGGCGAAATCGCCAACCTGCTATATCGCTCGCTGCTCAAGCAAGGATTGGCAATTCAGCTACAAACGAAAGTCACCGGCGCCGGCGCCCAGGGCGGACAGATGGTCGTCGATGCCCAACACGAGGGTAAGGATGTGCGTTTCCAGGGCGATAAGGTACTCGTAGCTGTGGGCCGTCGGCCGTTCACCAAGGGATTAGGACTGAGCGAGGTCGGCGTTCAAACCGACGAGCGGAGCGGCCGTGTCCTGGTGGATGAAAACTTCGAGACCAATGTGAAGGGCATTTTCGCTATTGGCGATCTCATTGAGGGACCAATGCTGGCGCACAAGGCCGAAGAGGATGGCATCGCCTGCGTCGAGCGGCTGGCCGGCATGAAAACGCAGGTCCACTACGAAACCGTGCCGAGCGTGGTCTACACCTGGCCGGAGGTTGCCAGCGTCGGTTTGACTGAAGAGCAAGTCCAGTCCAGCGGCCGCGATTATCGCGTCGGCAAGTTTCCCTTCACTGCCAATCCGCGCGCCCGCTGCATGGACGAGACCGAGGGAGTGGTGAAGATCCTTGCGGATGCCCAGACAGATCGCGTCTTGGGCGTCCACATCTTCGGCCCGCGCGCTTCGGAATTGATTGCCGAATGTGTGACAGTGATGGAGTTTGCCGGCAGTGCCGAGGACATCGCACGCATCTGCCACTCCCATCCGACATTGTCCGAAGCAGTGCGCGAGGCGGCGCTGGCGGTTGGACGACGCGCCATTCATATCTAAGAGCGAACGGGACTGCAGGGCACGCTGCCAATGGGTCCTGCAGTCCCATTCGCCCTTAGGACGAGCAGACATTGCCCTCCCTCCTGGTGGGGAAGGTTGGGGTGGAAGGCTAGAACTCCTTAGCTGAATGATGCTTACATTACCCTATCCAGGCCCTCCCTCACAAGGGAGAGGGGGTTGTCCGCTAGCCCTTATCTCCCGTTCTTGGGTTGCGAAAACTCAAACTTCGGCCCTTTCAGTTCCTTGAAGCTCTTCTGTTGTTCCTCGGTCAGTACATTGTTCGCCTTCGTTTCAAGATCCTTGACGACGGCCTGATATTTCTCCGGCGCTCTTTCCTGGCTCCGCATCATCTCTTGCACCTTCTTGTTCGCATCGTTGAAGAGGCCATCCAATTTCTTCTTCTGCTCGTCGCTTAGTTTTAGCTCTTTTTGCAACTCGGGGTCTTGCAAAGCACCGATGCCCGCCATCTGCCATTCGATCTGTTTCAAGCGCTTCATCTGCTTGGCGTCGAGGATGCCGGCCATGACCTTGTGGCTGTCCTCCATGATGACCTTGATCTTTTTCTGCTGCTCCTCGGGAGTCATCCGCGGGAGCTTGGTGAAGTCGTCCTTGTATTTTTCCATCATTTTGCCGAGAGCGTCCTTGAGCTTGTTGAGCTGTTCCTCGCTCACTTTTAGCTCTTTCTGCACATCGGGAAGAGAGAGCACACCAAGAACCGGCTGCTGAGTTGGTGGATTCGGTTGTTGTCCTTGCCCCCAGGCGAGGTTCGCCAGCCCCAAGGCCAGCCCCAGTATCAAGGTTCCTTTTAGTGCTCGAGCCATTTTGTCACCTCCAGTCGAATTAGGCCCCCGTAGGGGCAAGACGGGCGTCCCGCGAAAGCATTCGGCCATACTACAGCAAATTCAACACCAGACCAGAGGCCACGGCGGAAAAAACATAGCTTCTGCGGCCCCTCGGCCCGTCAGATAGCCGCTGAACAGGCTGTACAACAGAATAGCAAGGACAAGAAGTGTGAAGAGGACGTACAGATAATCGCGTTGGAGAGCGAAGGCAACGACGGAGAAGATCACACGCACCACCGGTGTGGCGATGAGCAAGAGTAAGCCGAACATGATAAGGCCGAGAGGCTGCAGGGCGACCGCTTCGCCCCAAATGTGAGCGGGACTGCGCAGCTGCTCCGGCTTGAATTGCCCCAGGTTCGGGGCCGGCTGGCGACCGTCGTGTAGCAGATAGAGCAAGCCGCCAGAAAAGACGATGAGGGCAGAAGTGATCACGCCGATCCGCAACAGTCCGCTGATGATCCTCTCGACGCGCTCATCGCTGGGGCCAGAATAGCGGGATGGCTCGGACATTTTACAATTTCCCCGTAAAGCCCTTGTAGATCATTTGCAGGGCCATCGC
>Ga0070737_10001860_pt1 | contig 27895 bp, 23 predicted proteins | sample Coa_R1_10_FD_66438 | JGI IMG/M metagenome (GOLD analysis project Ga0070737, IMG submission 66438) | Surface soil microbial communities from Centralia Pennsylvania, which are recovering from an underground coalmine fire - Coalmine... | ecosystem: Environmental > Terrestrial > Soil > Unclassified... | reverse complement strand
GCCAGCGCGAGCACCCTGGCCGGTAATTTTACGCCTTTCAGCTCGGTAGCCAATCTCATTGTGCTCCAGCAGGCGAACAAGAAAGTGAACATCTCCTTCTGGGAATTCACTCGCGTCGGAGTTGTAGTGACGATTGTGACCACGCTTGCGGCAGTCGCAATTCTGGCCCTGGAAGCGCGCGTCTTTCCCGGTATTTAAGGGGCCGCTGCAAATCCCTTGAACCCGTCATTCCGAGGAGCCCAAGGCGACGAAGAATCGCTGCATCGGCTTGTAAGCGAACGAACGTCGCGTGGAGCGCCTTCCGGCGACTCTATATTCCCAGGGGGTTTTCCAGCCAGTAAATCGTAAGTCCGGAGAGGAGCTTGGGATAAAAATCTGTCGATTTCTGCGGCATCACTTCCCCCGCAAGAGCGACATCGCGCACCGCTTCAATGGGCGTGGGGTTCATCAGAAAACAAAGCTGCGCCCTGCCGGAATCCACCTCCGCCACCGCATTGCTTAAGCCGCGTAAATAGTGGATATTCCTCTCATCCCTGACCGCTTCGGGACTGATGCCCAGGGCGCGCTCGATCAGCAGCCGATGGAGGACCACCACATCCAGACGCCGCTGAAGCGGGGAAAGCTCGGGCAAGGCGCGCGCGAGATCGTAATCCTGTCTTAAACTCAGCAGAGCGAGTTTTCCCGCACCCGCATAGACAGCAATGGTGGGGCGCTTATTGCCGCCCTCCGCGAGCGCCTGCTGCAAGCCCTTTCCGCCGTCTGCAAGGGCGCGAGATGCATCAACTTCCTTCCAGTCAAAAGCTTTTCGGGCCGCTTCCGCAAATTGAGCCCGGTCGAAACTCTCAAGGCTGTGAATGACACGATGCGTGGGAAGAATCGTGAGGCCGTCAGTTTCCATGCGGATGAAGGTGGCCATGACGTATTCGACGCGCTGGTCGTAGCCGGGTTCCGCGCGCATCAAATTCCGATAGGCCAATGCTGTTTCATAGCGATGATGACCATCTGCAATGACCAGCTTTTTATCCCGCATTCTCTGAGTCATCCGTTCGATGGTTGAAGGTTCTGAAACGCGCCAGACGGTATGACGGGTTTCATACTCATCTATCAATTGTTCCCAGGCTGCGCCCTGAGTCGCTGCCGATAAGGCTTTTTCCACAACCCCCTCCGGATCGCTGTAGAGAAAGAAAACCTGGCCGAAGTGGGCTTTCGTTCTCTTTAACAACTCCATGCGATCGGCCTTCGGGCCGGAAAGCGTTTCCTCATGGCGGTGGACAATACGCGCGGAATAATCCTCGATCTTGCAGAGCGCAATGAATCCCCGCCGCTCTCTCCGCGCGCCCGGTTCTCCCGGCAAGGCATATTCCTGAGAGTAGGCGTAGAGAGCGGGCTGTTGCTCGGAAATCAGAATCTGGTTTTGAATCCAATCTTTGAAGTCGCGCGTAGCCCGGGTATAAACGTTATCGGCGGCGGAATCCTGCGGCGACTCTTGTCCGCGAATAATGCGGACGAGGTTGTAAGGGCTCAACGAATAATAACGGGACTGCATCTTCGGCGAGATTTTGTCATAAGGTTGAGTGATAACCTTGGAAAGGTCAGGGATTCTCTGCGGGTTGTAGTGGAGCGCCCGAAAAGGACAAATTTCAGCCATGCGATTCTCAGCTTCCTCTCTTTTTGAAATAAATTATCAACGTACCACATCGTCCGCGAATGGTCGATGCGGATGTAGGAGCTTCTTCTCAATATAAAATGGAAGATTGATCCTTCAATGCCTGGAATTCCATTCAATCATCGCATCGTCATCCTTGGCCGTCCGAACGTGGGCAAATCCACGCTCTTTAACCGCATTTGTGGCCGGCGACGGTCGCTTGTGGGCGATGAGCCGGGCATGACACGCGACCGCATTGAGGCTCTTGCCGAATGGCGCGGCAAGGTTTTTGAAGTCGTCGATACCGGCGGCATGATTCCTGCTGAAAAAGACCTGATCGCCAGCGAGATTTTCCGTCAGGCGCGCACGGCGATCAACCAGGCCACGGAACTTATTCTGGTGGTCGACGGGCAACAGGGCGTAACGCCGCTTGACCAGGAATTAGCCGCTTTGCTGAGACGAGAAGGTAAATCCCTGTCTCTCGCAGTGAATAAGGTGGATAGTCTCCGCTCGGCGCCTCTTGTTTCGGATTTCTACCGACTGGGCGTCCCTCAGGTTTTTGCCGTATCCGCTGAACACGGTCTGGGCGTGGACGACCTGCTCGATTACGTCACCCGTAATTTCTCCGTATCCAAAGAAGCTCCTGTCGCGCCAAACGCTCCTGTTCGCGTTGCGATCATCGGCCGTCCGAATGTGGGGAAATCCACGCTTCTCAATCGCCTGCTCGGGCAGGAGCGCTCCATCGTGACGCCCGTGGCGGGCACCACGCGGGATGCGGTGGATGCGGAACTCGAAATCGACGGTCACCGGCTGCTGTTGATTGATACGGCCGGAATCCGGCGCAAGGGGAAGACCCGCTCGATGGCGGAAAAGCTCAGCGTGATCCAGGCGCGGAAGCACCTGGAACGTTCGGATGTGGCGCTTCTGCTGCTGGATGCTGCCGAAGGCGTCACTGCGCTGGATACGCATATCGGCGGCTACGCGCACGAAAGCCGCCGCTCTGTAATTCTGGTGGTGAATAAGTGGGACACGGTCCGAAAAGGCCCAACGACAACTCAGGATTTTACTCGCGCGATCCGGGAGAAAACAAAATACCTCGATTATGCCCCCATCGTATTTCTTTCCGCGCTGAAAGGTCAGCGCATCCCCCGGCTGATTGAGATGATTGTTCAGGTGGCCGCGGCGCGGAGGCAACGCATCAGCACCGCCGAAATGAATCGCTTTCTCGAGACTTTGGACCTCTCGCGCGCTCCAAGCCCCGCCGGCAAGCCCTTGCGCCTTTACTACCTGACGCAGGTTGGTGTCGCTCCTCCCGCGTTCGTCGCTTTTACGAACCGCCCCGGACCGCTCTATTTCTCAGTTGAGCGTTATCTTGAAAATCGGATCCGCGAGAAGTTTGGGTTTGCCGGCGCGCCGATTGTCATAAAGTCCCGCTTCAGGAAATAGCGGACGGTAGATGTGCAAGATTTTCCGGGCGGCAGCGCAATCCTCGTCATCAGCGAAATTAAGTTGCCTCCGAGCGTCATTTTTCAACCTTGTTAACGGAGTGATATACTCTCAGCGGAATCACTTATTTTGAGGTGATCCGAGTTGGGTGTTTGGGGGAAAGGCGGTGAAGTTTATGTCTTTGGAAATGGGGGTCGTGCGTGCGATCCTGATCGTTGCGTTGATCGTCGCGTCGTATCATCTGCGTCCTTTTCATGGGTCTTCTTCAGCTTCCGCACTCTTGGGAGCGATCCTGGGGGTTCTTTTTGTCGCCTGCGAGATGCGGCTTCAGAAAGTGAGCATCACGCGCCTGATCAGCGCGGCAATCGGCCTGACGGTTGGCATCCTGGCGGCGCTGATGGTCAGCCACCTGCTGAGCCTCACCTCGGTGGAACGGCACACACTCTCGTATATTCAAGTCGCAATTCTGATTTTCCTGGCCTATCTTGGCGCGTCGATTGGCGCGTCGAAAGGCAAACTGGTAAGCCCGGCGGCCCTGGGCGGAATCTTTTCGGGCGATGCGCCGATCGCCAAAACTCGCAAGATTCTGGATACGAGCGTCATCATTGACGGGCGCATCTCCGATCTCTGCGAGACGGGTTTTATCGAAGGGACGCTCATTATTCCTCAGTTTGTGTTGCGCGAGTTGCAGCAGGTGGCGGATTCTTCGGATTCGCTCAAGCGCAACCGGGGGCGGCGCGGGCTGGATATTTTGCAGCGGATGCAGAAGATGAGCTCGGCGCAGGTTGAGATCGTGGAAGACGATTTTCCGAAAGTGCGCGGCGTGGACTTGAAGCTGATCGAGCTTGCCAAGCTGACCGACGCCAAAATCATCACCAACGACTTCAACCTGAATAAGGTGGCCCAGCTTCAGGGCGTGGCCGTGCTCAATATCAACGAACTGGCGAATGCGCTGAAGCCGGTGGTTCTGCCGGGCGAGACCATGCGTGTGTTCATCCTGAAAGAAGGGAAGGAATACAATCAGGGCGTGGCCTACCTGGACGATGGGACGATGGTGGTGGTGGACAACGCGCGGAAGATGATTTCGAAGACCGTCGATATTGCAGTGACCAGCGTTTTGCAGACGACGGCAGGAAGGATGATCTTCGGCAAGTACGACGAGCGGGCGTCGCGTCCGGAGCCCATCGCGCAATCATCCTGAGCGCCGACGGCCCTCTTCCGACTTTTTGACTGTGAGGCAGTGGACTTTTAACGATGAGCGTTCTGGCGATTATTCCCGCAGCAGGCGTCGGCACACGCATGGGCCGCGAAACTCCCAAGCAGTTTCTGTTGCTCGAGGGCGCGCCCATTTTTGTTCATACGCTGCGCAAATTTGACGCGGCGCAGCGGATTGATGAGATCTTTCTGGCGGTGCGGCAGGAGGAAGCCCGGCGTGTTCGGGCGGCGATGAAATCGGAAGGTTTCTCAACGCCGGTGCGCCTCACCACCGGCGGCGGCACGCGGCAGGATACCGTTTTCCGCGCCATCGCTCAGGCTCCGACTTCAACGGAGATTGTCGTGGTGCATGATGCCGTGCGTCCTTTTATCCAGGATGACATGATCTATCGCATTGTGGAGGCGGCGCGCAAGGATGGCGCCGCCATTTTCGCCATTCCCAGCGTTGATACAGTCAAGCAGATTGAGCACAATGCCATTCTGGGCACTCTTCCTCGCGAGCGTATTGCCCTGGCGCAGACGCCGCAGGCTTTCCATTACGGTCTTTTAAGAGAAGCCTTCGAGCGGGCGGCGGCGGACGGATTCCAGGGCACGGACGAATCAAGTCTGGTCGAACGGTTGGGTCACAAGGTGACTGTATTGATGGGATCTGAACGAAACATCAAGATTACGAGGCCGTCAGACCTGCCGTTGGCTCAGCTTTTCATCACCCTCGAACGTCAGGGCAGAGACGGCGCCTCTCCGTCATGAACGCATCCATTCCTCCTTTCCCAAAGTGAAGATGAAGAAGCCCTTGCAGAAAAAACCCCATTGCATCCATCGCATTGGCTTCGGAAATGATTTGCACCGACTTGCATCAGGTCGGAAGCTGGTGCTTGGCGGGGTGCGCATTCCTTTTGAAAAAGGGCCAGTCGGCCACTCCGACGGCGACGCCCTCTCTCACGCGATTTGCGACGCGCTTCTGGGCGCAGCAGCGCTGGGCGATATCGGGCGGCACTTCCCGGATACTTCCCCTCGCTGGCGCAATGCATCGAGTCTCGCTTTCCTGCGCCACATCCGCGAACTTTTGCAGGAAGCTGGTTATAAGATTGTGAATCTCGATGCCACCATCGGCCTTGAGCGGCCGAAGCTGGCTCCTTACGTTCCCAAAATGAGAGAGAAGGTTGCGAGGGCTTTGGGAATTCGTGTGGAGCAGGTCAGCGTCAAAGCGAAGACCGGAGAGGGTCAGGATGCCGTCGGTCGCGGCGAAGCCCTCCGCGCCGACGCCACCGCATTGATCGAGAAAGGGTAACGTAGTTTCCGCGCGTGGAAGCGTCATTCCGCGCCCGCGGGAATCCGGCGCCGGACCATTTATTAGCCGATGGATTCCCGCTTCCTCGGGAATGACGGCGCTCAACAGGATATATCGCGGCGGAAGCTACTCCGCGCCACCATCTATCCCAGCCATTGCGGATTGTGCCACGTCCCATCAAATTGATGAGTGTTCTTGAAAGGTTCGTCCTTGCCCGTTGATCCCACCTGGGCGGTCTTCGCTAAGAGAGCTGTGAGCTGCGGCTTGCTCATGGGGCGGAAAGTGCGCGCGGCTTCAAGCGCCTGATGGAGACGGTCCATCGTGTCGCAGCCATTGATGACGACGGAAGTGGGCAGATTCATGGCGTAGTGCAGGCACTCCGTGGCGCTCACAATGCCGCTGCGCGGAATAATTCCGTTGGCCAGCGGTTTCATGCCCAGGACGCCAATGTTGTGTTCCACCAGCACCGGCACCACTTTCTTTGCAAAGCTACGGTAGTGCGCGTCCATCACATTCAACGGCATTTGCACCGAATCAAAGGTGAAGTGGTGAGCGAACGCTGTGTGCAACATCTTCAGGTGAATGTCGGGATCTTTATGGCCTGTAAAGCCGATATAGCGGATTTTGCCGGCCTTTTTCGCGGCCAGCAGAGCTTCCATCGTTCCGCCGGGCGCAAAGACGCGCTCAGGATCGTTCATGCGGATGATTTCATGAATTTGCAGAAGGTCGATATGGTCAGTTTGGAGGCGTTGCAAGGATTCATCCAGTTGCTTCGCGGCGGCGTCTTTGGTCCGCCCATCGATCTTGGTCATCAGGAAAACCTTCTGCCGGTATCCGTCGCGCAGGGCTTTGCCCATGCGAATCTCGCTCTCGCCGTTGTTATAGTCCCAACAGTTATCCATGAAGTTGATGCCGTTGTCGATGGCGGTGCGAATGATGCGGATGCTTTCATCGACGGTGGGTTGGATGCCGATGTGGAAACCGCCCAGGCCGATCAGCGAAACCTTCTCTCCGGTGTGGCCCAGGGTACGATAAGGAATGCCATGATGCGTTTCCGTTGCAAGCGCCGGCAAGCCCTCGATCAGATGCTCACCCACGCCCACGCCGGCAATGCTCGCTGCAAACTTGCCCAAAAATTCCCGTCGGTTGTGCTTGTCTGAAATCATAGGACCTCCTTGAGAGAGACTGAATCCTTGGGATTTATGACTCTTTCGAATAGGTTCATCATATCACGAGGCACTGAGGGAGGGTGTGTTCCGGCTTATTGTTAATTGTTCGAGGCTCCTGAAAACACGGACTCATCTTCGGGCGTGTCTCTTTCGCTCAACTCCCGGGCAATTCTTCTATCCGGAGTCCATAATCCCGCGCGGCTGCGCACTGCCTTTCATCCGCAGAGACAAACAAACTCGCACCCCACTCTGCTGCGGACGACACGTGAAGAGAGTCTGAGGATCGCAACGGCCATCGTTCCAGAATCTCGACGGCCCGCGCCACAACTGGGTTTGTCATATGGATGATGGTGGCATCTTCCAGATCCTCGAATAGCGCTTGCTTGGCCTTGCGATACTGTGGCTGTGACAGGCTCTTTTCGCGGCGTCGCCGCGAGAGCGCCGAAATAATTTCCGGAACGCAGAGGATTGAAACCCCTAAAGACGACGCAGAGAGCAAAATCTCCTGAACGCGATCACTCCCTGGTTCTTCGATGTACCGCTTGGCCAGCGCCGAGGAGTCGAAAAAGACGTTCACAGCGAGGATCGCCTTTCCTCCAGCACGGCCTTGCTGAGCGACGCTCCCTTTGTTGCCAGACGCACGCCGGGGCGTTTCCATGCGGGTTGGGTTTCATGTGACTCTGCCGGAACGATCCTGGCAACCAGTTTGCGATGGCGAAGCACACAGATGCTCTCGCCCTTCTCGACGAGGTCGAGAACCTGAGATGCATTCTTTCGGAACTCGGTGAACGTGACGGTTTTCATGTTCAGGAGATTTTTCAAAAATCTATTCCTATTGTACGTTATTGTACATCGATGTGCAATTATGGATCGCAAGCGGGACGCAGCAACAAACTCTTGAGCCGCCGTCTGAGCGGCGTGGCTGGCTGACGCTTATCTCACAACGGCTGGGCTGTGACCAAAGAGGGCTTTTGCAGCGCGCGCCATCCCTGCCAGGCCAGCCAGGCGATGACGGGGATGTATTCGAGCGCCAGCATCAGCGGAGAGTTGCGATAGGGCCGGCCCGCGGCATAGGCGACCACTGGGGAATAACCGAGCACGCAAGTGACGGTCATCAGCAGCCAAGGGGCGCTTGGTTCAAAGCACAGGAAAGGCACAGTCCATGTGAAATACCAGGGAAAGGCGTTGGGTGAAAGCAGCAACAGGCCCGCGGTCAGAAAAAGCCCGGCGCGAAATAACGGCATTTTGCTTCGGATGGCGTACAGGATCAGACCCAGAACGAGCACGGCCGCTACGAATTCAGCCTGAGCCTTTGACGCCGAGGCCAGGCGGATGATCCGAAAGAGGCTGTCATTGCCCTCCCATCCGGCGACGTAGTCGGAAAGCCCGCGAAAAAGCTGCCGTCCGGCGCTCAAGAAGGGCAAATAGGCAAGCGCTACTACGCCCGCGAAGGCTGCTGCGTAAAACCATTTTGTGCGCCGGAGAAAGAGCGGCAGAAAAAGCACGGCAAAGAATTTGGAGGCGAAAGAAAGTCCCAGAAAAGCGTTTGACAACAATGACTTACGACTTATAATGAAGAGATGAGCCAGCGTTAGGGTAAAGATTGCCAGCGAATCGTGATGCCCGCATAGGGAGAAAGATACAATTACAGCCGGATTCCAGGCATAGATTAAAACCCGATGAAGTGGCTGTTCCAGCAGGATTAGAATCCATAAGAGAATGGCAAGAGTGGCTAAGTCGAGCCCCGTAAAGAGGCATTTGTAGCCTGGAATGGTATGAACCCAGGAAAATGCGATCTCGCTGAACGGCGGATAGACCGTCGGGGTTTGGCTTCCGGTGCGCAAGGGATGCGCAGGATTCTGAAGCTTTTGCAGCCCGGGTTCAGCAGGGTAAACGGTATAAGGATTCAGGGAGAGCGCTTGCACTCGACCCTCCCACTGATAGCGGTAAATGTCTTCTGATAAAGAAGGTGGGGCCGGAAGCAGAATGATACGGTAGAAGACTGCTGCTGCAAGGATGATCAGCAACGCGGCGCGGTTCGCGGTGAATCGTTCAATCAGCCAGACGGCTGCCAGGTAAAGCGCCCCAGCCAGAAGAATCAGGAGAATAAATTCCGGCACGCGCTCGTTGAGGTTGCTCTCGCGGCTGAGATGAATGAAAATCAGCGCCAAGCCAGCCGCAAGAAGCATTAAGGCTGCATAGAAGAAGGCGCTCAATGCCTTGGAGAGCGGAAGTTTGGCTCGATGATGGATGTAGGAGCTATAGGCTGACACTCGAAGCCCAGTGAGGAAATTGTTAACGCAATGTTGCCTTTATCCCTGGCCATTTTCACAAATCCCTTCAGTCCAGTCACTCATTATATCGGCCTCGTTTTTCACAAGACACCTTTTCAGGGCCTCTACCAGCCGAACGCCTTCGATCTTTCCATCATCATTCCTTATTTCGGCTGCCTCGTCGTGCTTTCCGTCTATGGTGTCCATCGTTATTTCTTGACCTACGTTTATCTGAAAAACCGCCGGAGGCTGGCGAAGCCGCCGCGAATGTTTGAAAAGCTTCCCAAGGTGACGATTCAGCTTCCGATGTATAACGAGCGTTACGTGGTGGAGCGGCTTCTTGAGGCGGTGACGCGCATCGATTATCCAAAAGAGTTGCTGGAAGTTCAGGTCCTGGATGATTCCACCGATGAAACAGCGCTCCTCTGCGCGCGGCTGGTGAGCGAATATCAGCAAGCCGGATTCCCCATCAGCTATCATCACCGCAAGAATCGGGAAGGTTTCAAGGCCGGCGCGCTGGCCCGAGGGCTTGAACAAAGCGAGGGCGAATTTATCGCCATCTTTGACGCCGATTTTGTCCCGCCACCGTCCATCATCCGGCAAATGCTCCCTTACTTTACCGATCCCAACGTGGCGGTGGTGCAGGGGCGCTGGACCTGGATCAACCGCCATTATTCCAATCTGACGGAAATCGAGGCCATCATGCTGGATGGCCATTTTGTCATCGAGCACGGCGCGCGCAATCTCTCCGGACGATTTTTCAATTTCAACGGAACGGCTGGCATGTGGCGCCGGGCGGCGATTGAAGACGCCGGAGGCTGGGAACATGACACGCTGACGGAAGACACCGATCTGAGCTATCGCGCTCAACTGAAAGGCTGGAAATTCGTTTATGATCCGCGGATTGAGTGTCCCTCCGAACTGCCGGTAGAGATGAACGCTTTTAAGACCCAGCAGGCGCGCTGGGCTAAGGGGTTAATCCAGACGGCTCGCAAGCTTCTTTGGCGCATCTGGAAGAGTCCGCAGCCGCTTGCCATCAAGATTGAGGCCACGCTCCACCTCACGGCCAATATTTCATATCCCCTGATGGTTCTCTTCTCGCTCATTCTTTTTCCGGCTGTCATTGTCCGCTTCTATCAGGGCTGGTTCCAGATGCTTTACCTGGACTTGCCTCTTTTTATTGCTTCGACCTGTTCCGTCGGCAGCTTCTATATGGTCGCCCAGCGCGACCTTTACCCCAAAGAATGGGTGAGCCGCATCAAGTACATTCCTTTCCTGATGGCAGCGGGCATCGGACTTTCGGTGATCAACGCCAAGGCGGTGATGGAAGCGCTTTTTGACGTGAAGTCGGAATTTGTGCGCACGCCCAAGTATCGGGTAGAGGGCCGTGATACGACCTGGGAGCAGAAGCGATATAAGCGCCGCAGCGGCTGGATTCCCTTTGTCGAACTGGGTCTGGCGGTCTACTTCCTTTACAGCACGGCGTATTCCATGAGCATCCAGAACTATCTCACCGTGCCTTTTCTGCTGCTTTTCTTCGCAGGCTATGTCTATATGGGAACGCTTTCGCTGCTTCAGGCGCCGCTCCGCCATGCCTGGAACACTGTACTAGCCACGGTGCGTTCGCGCGCTGTTCCGGCGGAGACGGAAACTGTGGGTTCCTGACGAATTCCGAATGCCGGGGTCTAGTTGTATGTCACATAAATAGCTGGACGAACTCACGGGCGGGACGCCCTTGCCACGATTGTGGCATGGCCATCCTGGCCATGACCACACATTGTCGAGAAACGTTGGTGACATATGACTACCGCGCCACCGGCAAGCCGGCGCTTTCCCACCCTTTCAAACCTTCCTGGTAGACTTTCACCCTGGCTTTATCGAAGCCGTTGCTCAGCACGATGCGCGCGGCGGCGCGACTGAATGCGCAGACATCATCCGGCGAGCCGCCGCGCTCTCCGCCTTCGTAGAACACGATCACCTGATTGCGCGGCAGCGTATTCCACTTTTGCTGAATTTCTTCCACCGGAATGTTGATGGCGCCAGGAATGTGGCCTTTGGCAAAATCCTGCGCCGAGCGCACATCAACGAAAAGAGGCTTGGGATCGCCTTTGAAGAGCTTCTCCGCCTCAGGCGTATGAATGAGCGTGGGCTGCCCGAGTTTAGCCTCATCAGGATTGCAGGCCAGGGCCGATTGCGGCTGGGCTTGAGAGAAGATGTTGCCGCCTAAGGCCGTGCCGGGACTGGAGCTTGAGAAAGGGGATGATCCTAAGGGCGCCGCTGCCGTTCCTGATGAAGCGCTCGCCGAGGGTTTTGCAGGCGATGGGGATGGCGCAGAAGAGGAACCCGGAGTTTGCGCGCTGGCGGCGACCGCGGCATGGTCGGCAAGCTGTTGATCGAGAAGATGGGAAAGTTCCGTATAGTCCGGCGCGCCGATCAGCATCTGGTGACCCACAAAAAAGGTGGGCGGCCAGTGGACGCCCAGCGCTTTTGCATCTGCGATATCCTGCTGAACGCGAGCCGCCATGCGGCCGCTGGAAAGACACTCATCAAATTTCTGCGTGTCCAGCCCCAGTTGGGCGGCATAACGCTTAAGCGCGTCAACACTCAGGTCCGGCTGCTTCTGGTAAAACAGTTCTTCCGCCTGCCAGAATTTTCCCTGTTCGCCGGCGCATTCGGTGGCTTCAGCGGCCTTCTCCGCCTGGGGATGAATACTGGTTAAAGGAAAGTGGCGGAAAACGAAACGCACTTTGCGACCGTATTGCTGAAGCATTCTGAGAACGGTCTTTTGGGCGAGCCCGCACATGGGACATTCGAGATCGCCAAATTCAACCACCGTCACCGGGGATTGCAAATCACCGGTCGCGTGACTATCAGGCCGCACCAGCCTTGCATCAAGCGCTGCCGCGGCGGGCTGTTGCGGCGCTGGAACAACTTCTCCCGAACGGGAAAGTCGTATGAAGGCCGGAATGCCAATGATCAAAGCGAGGATAAAGAGAATGAATTGCCCCCGCGCCGCCGAAAGAGCCACGCTGCCTTGCGGGGGTGGTCCGGGCCTGGCAACCCCATAAATCGCAAGAGCAAAGATCACGATCACGACAACGGCTGAGAGCACGCACCAGGCGCACCAGGCGTGAAGCACGAAAGCCTCGATGCCGGAAAGGACGAGCGAGGCGATAAACCCGACAGCAGCAATGACCAGCGTCGCATATCGGATCACCGCGTAAAGCACCGAGCCGCCGAGACTCTCGCCAAACGCCAGCAGCGCCAGCGCGCCGTACATGGCCACGCCGAACAAAGGCAGCGGCAGACCCCAGAGATGGGAATAGGAACTGGCGCGCGCCACGTCGCAGCCGGTTCCCAGGCAAACCAGAGGGTGAGACGGCGAAGTGTAAACCCACAGCAGGTAGACCGAATCGAACAGACCAATCAGACTCAGCGCTAAAATCAGAAATCTTCGCATGGTCATTATTCTACCGCGTGTCGAAGTTTGTAGTGTATGATGGCGTGACTTATTGAGGATTACAAATTATAGTGACGACTTCTTCTGTAGCGCCGGTGTCCCCACCGGCGTCTTTCGGCGCTGAGAGCCTGCCCTGAACGAAGTGAAGGGGCAGCGCCGCTACAGCAAATAGTGTCACTATAATTTGTAATCCCCTGTAGTGAGGGTTACGGATATTTTTACGATGAGGAGGCATCCCCTTGGACTTCCGAAACAGGCACGCGGCGCGAACATGGACAAGACGACAATTCATGCAAAGCATGGGGGCGGCCAGCGTGGCTTTCGGTTCGGGAAGCGGGCTCGCCGCCGCTAATCCGGCGGAGCCGGGCCAGGGCGCATCCGAGCCGCCCATTCGAGCCACGCTGAAGATCGATCTCGAACGGCGCCTGGGCGAGGTGGATCCCAACATCTACGGCAACTTCATCGAACACATTGGCCGCTGCATTTATGGAGGGATTTACGAGCCTGACTCTCCGCTGGCCGACGCCGACGGCGACCGCAAGGACGTGCTCGACGCCGCCCGCAAGTTGCGCGTCACCCAGCTTCGCTGGCCGGGCGGAAACTTTGCCTCAGGTTACCACTGGCAGGATGGCATCGGCCCCAAGGCGAAGCGCCCGGCCCGCTATAACCTCGCTTGGTTTCAGCTTGAACCGAACCAGTTCGGCACGGATGAGTTTCTGAAGGTCTGCGGCAAGATCGGCGCGGAGCCTTATCTTTGCGTCAATATGGGCACGGGGACCATGGATGAAGCGAGTCATTGGGTTGAGTACTGCAATCATCCCGGCGGAACTTATTATTCGGATCTGCGCAAGCAGAACGGCCACGCTGAGCCTTACAAGGTGAAGTACTGGGGGCTGGGAAACGAAATGTGGGGCTCGTGGCAGATTGGCCACAAGGACGCCGCCGATTACGCCAAAGCCGCGGTCGAGTTCGCCAAGGTGATGAAGTGGATGGACCCCAGCATCAAGCTGATCGCCTGCGGGAATGGCGATCCTGACTGGGATCGCCCGGTGCTTCAGGCGCTCGCCCAGCACGCGGACTATATTTCCGTCCATTATTACGCCCTGACGGATGAGCTGAAAGACTACTACGAAATTCTCGGCTCGACTGCGGAACTGGATTCGCTTCTGCGCGCGTCAACGGCCACGGCGCGGGAAGTCTCCGCCAAGGCGCGTCGATCCACGCCCATCTACACTGCGCTCGATGAGTGGAACATCCTTTACAACTGGTCTGACGGCGCGAAGCGCAACGACGTGCACAAATTCGAGGTTCCTTACAATTTGCGCGACGCGCTCTGGGTGGCCGCCGCCTTCAACGTGATTCATCGCCACTGCGCCAGCGTGCGCTTCGCCAATCTGGCTCAACTGGTGAACGTGATCGCGCCCATCCAGACTCAGCCGGATTCCATGCTGTTGTTGACCACCTACTACCCTCTTCAACTCTATGCCAGCCGCGCCGGACGGATTGTGCTGGACGTGCTCAACGAATCGCCTCGGTTTTCCACGCGCAATTTTGGCGAGCAGCCCTACCTGGACGTGATGGGAACCTACGATGAAGCCAGGCGCATCGTCAAGCTTGCTGTGGTGAACCGACGAAAGGAGGGAGATGCGCTCGCCACAATCCAGTTTGAAGGCTTGTCCGCAAAAGGCCCTGGGCGTGCTTTCCTCATTACAGCGCCCAACCTGGATGCGCAGAACACGCTTGACCATCCCCACACTGTCAGCATCCGGGAAGCGCATTTTACCGGCTCCGGCGATCGCTGGCAGTATCGTTTCCCCCGCCATTCCATCACCTGGCTGGAATTTTCCGTGTAGCTCACGAAGCCGACTCATGTATGTGAGAAAGACATTGAAAAGAACCCGTGCTAGTGCTAACCTTTGGCCAATGGCATAGTCTAACGAGGTCATGGAGGCTACTGAATGCATCGAGGCGAGATCCCGCCCGGAACGCTCTACCTGTTGATCCTCAAAGCTCTGGCTCGGAGCGGCGAACTACACGGATTTGAGATCGCCCGCTGGATCGAGCAAGTGTCGGAAGAAGTTCTGCAGGTTGAAGAAGGCTCGCTCTATCCGGCGCTTCAACGCATGCTCATCAAAGGCTGGGTGAAGGCGAAGTGGGGCGTGACGGCGGGCAATCGCCGGGCGCGCTACTACCGGCTGACGCCGCTAGGCCGCAAGCAGTTAGAAGTTGAAGTCTCCGAATTCAATCGCGTTATCGGCGCCATCACGCGGGCAATCCAGACGGCTTAGGAACCGTGACGAGTGACAAGTGACGAGCATGTTCACCAGACCGGAGAAAAATGATGAATGCAATTGACTGGCTAACTCGATTCGGCAGGCGCATTTCGATGCTGTTGCGGCGTGGGCGATTCGACGCCGATCTGGAAGAAGAGATGCGCCTGCATCAGGAATTGCGCGAGCAGGAACAGGTGGAGCGTGGCGTTTCGCCCGAAGGAGCGCGCTACGCGGCCCAACGGCGCTTCGGTAGCAAGCTTGCCTTGAGAGAGGAGAGCCGCGACATGTGGGGATGGAATTGGCTTGAAACGTTGCTTCAGGACGTGCGGTATGGCCTCCGTCAGTTGCGCCGCAATCCAGGCTTTACAGCCGTGGCCGTGCTGACGCTCGCCGGAGGGATCGCGGTGAACACTGCAATTTTCACGGTGTATCACGCCGCGCAGCGACCAATCCAGGCAGCTGACCCAGGCCGCCTCGTGAACATCTATCATTCGACGCTGCATACCCCTTACGGAGCACCGTTTAGCTACCCGGATTACGCGTACTATCGCGACCACAACACCGCCTTCGCGGGCCTGATTGCCGCCTCTGGCGCACAGTTGGCGCTGAGCAATGCCGCGAACGCGAGCCGTCCAGGAGCGCAGAGCGGCGGGGGGATCATGACGCTTGCGGGAATCCGCTTCTTTCGCCAAGTAGCGGGCACGGCCGAGTCCGTTACGGCGGCCCTGATATCGGAAAACTATTTGTCGACTCTCGGAATTCACCCCGCTCTCGGGCGGGGGTTCACGCCTGCTGAAGTACGCGCCGCCGATCCGGTGGTGCTATTGAGCTATAACTTCTGGCGGCGCCGCTTTAACGCGGATCCGGCTGAAATTGGCAAGACGCTGAAACTGAACGGAAAGCCCTTCACCGTGATTGGCATCATGCCAAGGGACTTCGCCGGGACGTATCAGAATATTCGAGACGTCTGGCTGCCGTTGAAAGCGCTTCCACTGCTTGAACCTGGGCGCGATCCGTTTCACAGCCGCGAGGATCAATGCTGCTCTTTGTTTGCCCGTCTCAAACCGGGTGTGACCCGGCAAGAGGCGCAGGCGGCGATGACCGTGCTCGCAGAGCAGCTTCAGCGCGCATACCCCTCAGACGAGAGCGAGCCCACAACGATCACTCTAACGGCCGGTTCATCTTTTGGGCCGGGTCTCACGCCCGAGGAGATGGCGGTCGTATTGCTCGTGATGGCGGCGGTGGGCCTTGTACTTCTGATTGCATGCGCCAACGTGGCTGGCCTCCAATTGGCGCGGTCCATGGCGAGGCAGAAGGAGATTGGAGTCCGGTTGGCGCTGGGCGCGAGTCGGGCGAGATTGATCCGCCAACTGTTGACTGAGGCGATGCTTTTGGCTTCGATCGCGGGAGGAATAGGCCTGCTTCTTACCTGGTGCGCCTTGCGGTTTCTGCTGAGCGCCATCTCCGACTCATTACCCACTGAATGGGGAGCGATTGCGCTCCAGGTGAATCCAGACTTACACATCTTCGCCTACACCGTAACCGTATCGGTTGTTGCGGGAATCCTCTTCGGCTTGGCTCCCTCGTTGCACGCATCAAAACCGGACCTGATTGGAGTGCTGAAGGAAGAGGGCGTTAGGTTTGGCGGGCGGCTGGGTAGACCACAACTCCGCAGCGCGCTGATCGCAATTCAGGTGGCGTTTTGCGTGGTGCTGCTCATCGCTGCGGGTCTGTTGGTTCGAGGGTCGGCACGCGCGGTGAAGGTAAAACCCGGCTTTGTGGCCAAGAATGTGATCGGAATGGGCGTCGATATGCCGCCTGGCCTGCCATACAGCGCGGCCAAGAGTGCAGCCATCGAGCGCGAAATCGTAGATCGCATCAGCGCGCTGCCGGGGGTGAAATCTGTAGCGCGTGGTCGAGCACCGCTCGCAGGAGGGCTGAGGATGACTTCGGTTCTGCCCGGCGCATCGCGAGGGAGGTCGACCGCCCGCGCGCCAGTGCGGTACTACAGCTACGTATCTCCGGGTTATTTTCAGACGCTGGGTATTCCGATTGTCGAAGGCCGCACATTCTCCGCGGCCGAGTGCCGCGCCGGTGCCAATCTGACCATCGTCAGCCAAGCCGCAGCGCGTGAGCTCTGGCCGCATCAGGACCCGATCGGCAAGCGAGTTATTCTGGACGCAATGCATCAGTTTCACGACGAGATATGGCCTTCCGGGCAGTCCTTCGAGGTGATTGGCGTTACGCCCGATCTACGCAGCATCTGGCTGAACCAGGTCGACCCCGGATATTTCTACTTGCCGCTGCCCCCCACCCAGTATTACGAGACCGTGCTCGTTCGCTCCGAGCGCGATCCTACGCTGCTGACAGCAGCCTTGGGGACGGAGATCAGGGCCGTTGATCCTAACCTGATTGCCTACGCGGAGACACTGGATGGCTTGATCACGAACAATCCTGGTTTCGTTTTCTCACGGATTGGAGCCGTACTGTCAACAGTTGTAGGCTTGCTCGGGTTACTTTTGGCGCTGGTCGGCATTTACGGCATGGTTAGCTATGCTGTTGTGCAGCGGACGCACGAGATTGGCGTCCGCACGGCGCTGGGAGCAAAGCGGATCGATGTGCTGGTCTTGATAATCCGAGGAAGCATGAAACCGGTGGTGATTGGTTTGCTCGTCGGCGCAGCAGCGGCGGCTGGGGCAGCTCGATTGCTTGCGGCGTTACTGTTCGGTGTAAGTCCATTCGACCCGATTGTATACCTGGGTGTTTCGCTGCTTCTTGTGTCCGTGGCGGCGCTTGCGGCGTGGGTGCCTGCCCGCCAGGCGACGAAAGTGGACCCGATGGTGGCGCTGAGGCACGAATAGTTGCTGGCGTGTAACAGGCAGTTGCGCAGCAAATAAGAGCCGGAATGAAGAACAAGCTGGCCGAACTCGCCCGAAGGCTCCTGGCGCTGTTTCGCGGTGGGCAATTCCACGCCGACCTTGAAGAAGAGATGAGCCTGCATCGCGAGTTGCGCGAGCAGGAACAGGTGGAGCGCGGCCTTTCGCCCGAAGAAGCGCGCTACGCGGCGCAACGGCGCTTCGGTAACACGCTCATGTTGAGAGAGGAGAGCCGCGACATGTGGGGATGGAATTGGCTGGAAAACCTGTTGCAAGACCTTCGCTACGGACTGCGCCAGTTACGCCGTAGCCCTGGATTCGCGGCGGTGGCGATCATCACGCTCGCGCTCGGCATCGGCGCGAACGCCGCCATTTTTCAGCTCATCGATGCGGTCCGCCTGCGCACTTTACCCGTGAAAGATCCGGGTACTCTGGCCATCATCCACCTGAACAAAAACGATTGGGAAAGCGGCAACGTCAATGGGCCATACGCCGAATTCACTTACCCGCTCTGGCAGCAGGTGCGGCAGCGGCAGAAGGCATTTTCGTCCATTGCCGTATGGAGTGCTGACCAACTGAATCTGGCTAGTGGCGGGGAGGTGGATTTCGCGCACGCGATTTGGGTAAGTGGCGAATTCTTTACCGTGCTGGGCGTTAAGCCTTTCGTCGGCCGGCTGATTTCCCCGAGTGATGACCGGACCGGCTGCGCGGGCGGCGTTGATCTGAGCTATGCCTTCTGGCAGCGGCGCTATGGCGGCGCCGCTTCGGCGATCGGGCAGACGCTGACGCTCTATGGTCACCCCTTTCCCATTGTGGGCGTCACGCCGCCCGGGTTTTACGGAGTCTCGGTCGGCGACCGGTTCGACCTCGCAGTTCCGGTCTGCGCGGAGCCTATCGTCTATGGCGAGTACAGCCGGATCACGAGCCGGGATGCCCGCCGCGACTGGTGGCTGGCGATGATCGGACGGCTGAAGCCCGGCTGGTCGCTGGCGCGCGCCACGGCGCAGCTTGCCGTGATTGCTCCCGCTGCGCTGCACGAAACCATTCCGCCGCAATATGATGCCGACGGCGTGAAGCACTACCTCGCTTACAAGCTTCAGGCTCTCCCCGCGGCGAATGGTTTTTCCGACTTGCGGCAGCAGAGCTCGACCTCGCTCTGGCTGCTCCTGGGCCTTTCCGGGCTGGTCCTGCTGATCGCTTGCGCTAACTTGGCAAATCTGACGCTGGCACGCTCAAGCGCCCGCGAGCGCGAAATCGCCGTGCGGGTTGCTCTGGGCGCCTCGCGCGGGCGTCTGATCCGGCAATTGCTTTCTGAGAGCGCATTGCTCGCCATTACCGGCGCCATGTGCGGGGGGTTACTGGCCGCCATTCTCAGCCGGTCCCTCGTCGCGTTTATCAGTACACCGAATAACCCGGTTTTTCTCGATATGCCCACCGACTGGCGCGTGCTCGGTTTTGTGGCGGGGCTCGCCATCCTGACCACCATTCTTTTTGGCCTCGCGCCCGCGCTGCGCTCCGGAAGCGTGCCGCCCGGCTCGGTCCTGAAAACTGCGGGGCGCACCGCCAGTGCGGGACGCGAGCGTTTTCGCCTGCAGCGGGTGCTTGTCGTGGCGCAAGTGGCACTCTCGCTGGTGCTGCTCGCGGGCGCGCTGCTTTTCTCCCGCAGCCTCGAAAATCTGATGACCCGCCCTCTGGGATTCCAGCAGAACGGTGTACTCGTCGCGGATATCGATTTTCCGCGTCTCAATCTCCCCGAAGCTCGCCGGAACCCATTCGTTCGCGAACTGCTCGACCGCGTCCGAGCCGTTCCGGGCGTTGCCGCCGCGGCAGCCTCGACCCGTTCTCCGATGAATGGAAATTGGTCGAGCAGGGTTATTCTCACTGCAAACAACGGCGCAAGCAAAGGCGACGTGTGGGAGGAATACATCAGCCCCGGCTATTTCCGAACCATGGAAACTCCAATTCTTGCCGGCCGCGATTTCAATGAAAATGACTCGGCCAAGTCGCCCAAAGTCGCGATTGTGAACCAGGCATTTGTCAAAAAGTTCCTGGGCGGCTCGAAAAATCCTATTGGGAAAGAGTTTCGGATCAAGGAGCCTCCGGGAAAGCCCGAGCCCTACTACAGCGTCGTCGGTGTAACGGAGAATTCCGTTTACGGCGACATGCATCAACCTTTTTCGCCGGTGATGTATTTTCCGCGCACACAGGATGAACACCCGGATATAGGGGTCACATTTCTGATTCGCTCGCGGGTGAGCATGGCGAGCCTGGCCAACAGCGTCAAGAACGCGATTGCCGCTGTGAACCCCGAAATCGACGTGCAGTTCGTGGTGCTGAAAACGCAGATTCGCGATTCGCTGGTTCAGGACGAGTTAATGGCTACGCTGTGCGGATTCTTCGGCGGGCTTGCCGTGCTTCTGGCAGCGATTGGCCTCTACGGAGTCATTTCGTACACCGTCGCGCAGCGCACGAACGAGATCGGAATCCGCATGGCCCTGGGCGCGCAGAGGTGGGGCATCATCCGGCTGATCGTAGGCGAAGTCTCAGTGCTGATCGGAATCGGGGTGGTTGCGGGTGCGGTCCTCACGCTGGCCGGAGGCAAGGCGGCGGGCTCGCTCCTGTACGGACTGAAACCCAGCGACCCGCTGACGCTCGCTCTGGCAGTGCTGATTCTGGGTGCGGTCGGACTGATCGCTAGCTTCGTGCCGGCGCGCCGCGCTTCTCGCCTGGATCCCATGGTGGCGCTGCGATATGAGTGAAGGCAGCAATAAGTGATGAGTGAGATGAGTGACGAGTGTCCGTCGCGGCTTTGTCGAACAAGTTGCCTCCTCATCACGGTCTCAGGATTAATTTGATTTGAGTTGTATTGGGCTGGTCGAGGGCCTCAAAGAGCTGCTGGCCTTCTTTAAGCGGCGCTTCAGTAACCCAATCCTGATAATCGATGCGTCCCTGTGTGATCCACTCCACTGCGCGTTGAAACTCATCTCTGCCATAACCGTAAATGCCGGCCAGACGAACCTCACGCCGAATGAGTTCCACGCAATCGAAAGTTGTGTCCGTCTCGCCCATCCCCACCAGCCCCACTAACCCTCCGGTCGCCACCAGCTTCAATGCCAATTGCCGACTGGATGCAAACCCCGCCGCATCCAGGACAGCGCGGCAGCCATCCACGCCAAAAAATGATTCAAGCTGTGTAGCGGCATCACGGTCCTGAGGATTCACCACCAGATCAGCGCCGAATCTCCGCGCCAAAGCAGCCCGATGCGGATTCACCTCCGTCACCGCAATCTTCGGGAAGAGTCTCTCCTTGCTGCCCGCCGCGCTGATTTGCCGGGCTACCTGGAGCATCAGCAGACCGATCGCTCCTGCGCCTAAAATGGCGATGGGCCCCGGGTCTGTCTGCGCATATTCCACAAAATGAAGAGCGTTGGCGAGCGGCTCAACAAGTGCGCCGCCAATGAAATTCACCGAAGGAGGTAAGCGGTAGAGGTTCTTCGCAGGCGCCTTGAGATACTCCGCGAAACCGCCCGCCAGGTGCATTCCCATAAGCTTCCGCTGACGGCAAAGGCGCTCCCGGTCGGTGGCGCAGAAGCGGCACTGGCCGCAACCTATGATGGGGTAAATCGCCACAAAATCGCCCGGCTGGAGCGCGGCCGCCTGCGAGCGCACCTCCTGAACAACCCCCGCCATCTCGTGACCTAAGATCAAAGGAGGCACGCGCCCACGACTTTTCCCCAGCCAGCCATGAACATCGGAACCACAGACCCCGATGGATTCCACTCGCACCAGGGCTTCCCCAAGAGCAGGTTCAGGGTCAGGCCACTCCTGCCATGCAAGGCGCTTGGGCGCTGTATAGACGAGTGCTTTCACGCTTTACCTCTCCTTAAAGTATGGTGCTCGGGAAACATCCTGCGCATCGCCGCCGCAGCGAGGGCTACAGGGCTGCGAGCCGCTGCAATTGCGGATAAATCATTTCTACTTGAGCCTGAGTTTCCTCCAGGCTTCCCGAGCAATCGATGACGAAGTCCGCGCGGCGGCGTTTTTCTTCCAGCGGCATCTGAGCGGCGATCCGCGCTTTCGCTTCTTCCCGAGACATGCCGGTCTTGGCCAACAGCCGCTCGATTTGTTGCCTGGGCTTGCACCAGGCCACGAGGATTTTACTGAATTTCTCCTCCACGCCGGCCTCATAAATCAGCGCCGCCTCGACAATAATCACCGACCCCGGACTTTCACGATGAAATTGCGCGGCCAACTCTTCCTGCCGAGCGATGATCTTGGGGTGCAGGATCGAATTGAGCTTCCGCAGCCGCTCAGGGTCCTTAAAGACGACCGCGCCCAGCCGCTTCCGATCGATTTCGCCCGCGCTGTCTAGGACCTCACGGCCAAAGTTTTCAATAATTTCATCATACGCCGGGCTGGGCCGGAGGAGCAGTTCATGCCCGACCTGGTCAGCGTTAATCACGCGCGCTCCGAGTGCGGCGAAGAAGCTCCCCACGAGGGTCTTCCCACAACCGATGCCGCCGGTTAAACCAAAACAGGGAAAAGTAAGAATGGCCGGCCTCAGCTCAAATGACTCGTTGGGATGAGAAGAAACCAGGATGCCCGCTCCGGCCCAATGTCATTCTCGTCGCAAGCGCGCTGCGCGCACGGTGTTCGACATCAGCATGGCAATGGTGAGCGGACCGACTCCACCCGGCACCGGAGTGTAGGCGCCCGCCGCCTCTTTCACATCCTCAGGCTGAACGTCTCCCATCAGAATAAATCCTTTCGCCTGAAGACGCTCGAGCGGGCCGCTGGGGTCATGGAAGATGGCTCGAATCTCTTCCGCCCGCGTCAGGCGGCTGGTACCCACATCAATCACCGTCGCACCCGGCTTGATGAAGTCCTTTGTAATCAGGGCGGGCTTCCCCATGGCCGCCACCAGGATATCCGCTTCGCGGGTGACGGCTGCCAGGTCGCGCGTCTGCGAATGGCAGATGGTGACGGTGGCGTTCTGGTGCAGAAGGAGTATCGCCATGGGCTTGCCCACCATATCGCTGCGTCCGACGACCACCGCCCGCGCCCCGCGAATCGGAATCTGGCTGCGCTCGAGAATCTGAATAACTCCCGCCGGGGTGCAGGGAACCATGCCGGGCCGCCCGCTCATCAGCTTGCCGGCGTTCACAGGATGAAGACCGTCCACATCCTTCATCGGATCGATCGCTGGCAAGATTTTTTTCGCGTCGATCTGAGATGGCAGAGGAAGCTGCACCAGAATTCCGTCGATGGAGTCTTTTGCATTCAGATCCCCGATTAATTTATGCACCGCTTCGGTGGAGGTTTCCGTGGGCAGCTCAATCCGCTCACTATAAAGCCCGAGCGACTCGCAGGCCCGGACTTTGTTGCGCACGTAAATCTGCGACGCAGGATTCTCCCCCACCAGCACGGCGGCAAGGCCGGGCGTGATATTCCGCGATTTGAGAGCGGCAATCTCCCGCTTCAGCTCCTCCTTAATCGCCTCGGCGATTTGATTGCCATTCAACATGCGAGCGCTCAATGGATTCTCCTCGACGCAGGATTTCGGGTGAATGATGCGTTGAGCAAAAGGACTAAGTTATTTAAATGCAAATTGTTGCCGCCCCTCTGAGCGCCACCGGACGTGAGCCGGCTGGGACTCGAACCCAGAACCCCTGCCTTAAAAGGGCAGTGCTCTACCATTGAGCTACCGGCCCATAACCTAACCTACAAGGCTACAACAGCGCCTAAGACTTCGTAAACTGGAAAATGCGCTTGCAGGTTTGCACGCAGCGGCTGAAGCGGATGGATCGCCCTTGTTGCCCAGTGAAGAGATTAGTTTTATTAAATCTAATTTAAATCATATATCTTAGAATAAAATTAACATTTGCAGACATGCGTTCAATCGTACCGAAGGAAGAAACCAAATGGGAATGCGAATCAATTAAGGGCCATGTCCTCCTGAGCGATGGCGAAGAATCTCGGCATTTTTTGTAAAATAATGGGGCTTCATTGGGCTTCACGTTGGCATGTTTCGATATTTTCACGCCCGCTCTTGGCATCTATGTTCACTGAATTTGTTTGTTTCACGTGAAACACCCGATTTGCAAATCGGCTTGGCAAGAGACTATGTTCCACGTGAAACGCCACCACGATTTCTACTCATGATTGATCTCCGCAAGCCATCAGGGACCCTCCAGTCATCGCATTCCTGTCTTTTAGCTTGCCAACCGCCAGTTCCTTTTGCTAGATTCTGATTTCCAATATTGCCGTGGCGCGCATCATCGCAATCGCAAATCAGAAGGGTGGCGTCGGAAAAACCACCACCGCTATCAACCTTGGAGCTGCCCTCGCCAGCCAGGAAATGTCGACTCTTGTGGTTGATTTTGACCCGCAGGCTAACACGACTGCCGGCATGGGATACCAGCGGGATCCGACACGCCGATCAGTTTACCACGGCCTTCTTAATGACATACCTTTAGACGATTTGGCTCTCAAAACCCCCATAGATCGCCTTTTTCTCGTTCCTTCAGAAAAAAATCTTGTCGGCGCTACGCTGGAACTGGCAGACAGACCCGACAGGGAGCAATTATTACGGCAAAAACTGGAGCTTATCCGCTCGAAATACAATTTCATCCTTCTCGATTGCCCACCTGCCCTAGACCTCCTTACGCTCAACGCTCTTGTCGCCGCTGACTCAGTCCTGATTCCGGTACAGTGTGAATACTTTGCATTAGAAGGGGTTTCAGAGCTCCTGGACACCCTGATCCGCATCCGAAGATCTCATAACCCCAAGCTGGCCGTCGAGGGAATCCTTCTGACGATGTTTGATGACCGCACTAATCTTTCTCACCAGGTCCGAGACGATTTGAAAGACTTTTTCGGTGACCAGGTCTTTGATACGCTGATTCCGCGCAATGTCCGACTGGCTGAGGCCCCAAGCCATGGCCAGCCTATCCTTCTCTACGACCCCACCTGCAGGGGCGCTGAAAGCTATCTTCAACTCGCCAAGGAGATCATCGACCATGACTCGAAAGGCCCTGGGGCGCGGGCTTAGCGCCCTGATCGGCGAAGCCGAAGCGACAGATTCCGCCCTGCAACAAATCCCCGTCGATCTGATTGATCCGAACCCCTTTCAGCCGCGCCGCCTCGTGGCGGAAGATCGCCTGAAAGAGCTTGCAGAGTCTATTCAATCCACTGGAGTTGTTCAGCCAGTCGTTGTCCGCAAGGCCGGTGATCGATATCAGTTAGTGGCGGGCGAAAGGCGATGGCGTGCCGCTTGCCACGCCAAACTTCAAACTATTCCAGCTATTGTGCGCGATCTCCAGGATCGCGAGGCCTTGGAGATTGCCTTGACAGAGAACATTTTGCGCGAGGACCTGTCGCCCATTGAAATCGCTCATGCCTACCAAGCCCTTCACGAAAAGTTTGGCTATAGCCATGAGGAAATTGCGATAAGGCTAGGATTTGACCGCTCGACCGTCACCAACACCTTGCGACTTCTCAAGCTTCCCGTTGAAGTGCAGGAATTGATTGAAAATAAATCGATTAGCTCAGGGCATGCGCGGGCTATTCTCTCCTGTTCAACCCTGGAATCGCAAATCCAGCTTGCAAAAAAAATCGTCAAAGACGGGCTTTCCGTAAGGCAAGCCGAACGTTTGGCAGCCCTTTTAAAACCAGAAGCTGCACTGAAAGATGCGCAAGAGCCTGTTGCTCAAAAGCAAGATCCCAATACTCGCGCGGCAATTCTGGAATTGGAGCGCGCTCTGGGAACCCGCGTTAAAATTGTGGGAGATGAGAACCGTGGGCGAATCGAGATCAGCTATTACTCAGCTCAGGACCTGCAGCGACTCTATGAACGCATTATTCAAAAATGATTTCGACATGATCCTGCGCCCGTGGCAGGATCGCCGCTGATTGCATCTAATCGAGAGAAAAGGAGGGAACCATGGCATTTCATCTGGGAAGGGGCAAGAATGTTGCCGATCTGATTAAGCATAGCGTCATCGCCATGATAGAGCCTGGAGCTGAAATTGAAGGCAAATTGCGAATTGCCTCAGGCACAGCGCGGCTTAATTCACATTTCAAGGGTGAGATTCAGGGCGAGGGGACGCTGATCGTTCCCGAGCGTGGCGAGGTTGAAGCGGACATCAATGTCAAATCGGTGGTGATCACCGGCAAAGTGAAAGGTTCCGTTCACGTCACCGATCGCATTGAGATCAAGGAGCGCGGCATCGTGCTAGGCGATGTTTATACGCCGGTTCTGGTGGTCGAACCCGGCGGCTATCTGGACGGCCAATGCCACATGCCTGCGCAGACCACGGAGGCGCCGAAAGTTCCCGGAGTTCAGGATCAGCCACGGGAGCTATGAGTCTCTTGCGGAGTTCCAGCTTATCAAGGCCGCTCGCCAAGAGCCAAAACGCGAAGAGGCTGCCCTTCATATAGGCTAATTATCTAGCCTATCAACTCTGCCCTGTTCTTTCACAACCTCAAAGGTGAACTCCATCTGCTTTCCCCGCACGATGAAGCATAAGTGCATTTCCCAGAAGCGCCGGAACCACACAAAATGGTTCACCATCCACTGGACTCCCAACCACTTCCAGAGCCGCGCCAGTTCCACATGAAGGGCGCGCTCGCGCAACTCGAGCCGCGTATACCAATGACGCTGGCCGTGAATCTGCCCAAAATAGCGGAAAGAGAAGCTGTTCAGGTGCCAGCGGTGCGTCGGATCGCACCAGGAGATGAAGTCCGTGTAGTGGGGCGTCACCAGGTAGATCGTCCCTCCGGGCCTCGTTACGCGGTGAATTTCCGACATCGTCTTCATAATGTCGTTCAGATGCTCGATCACGTGAACGCCGCGGACCTGATCAAACCAGTCATCTCGAAATGGCAATCCGTGGTTGAGATCGCAAATCACATCGGCTGCCGTGGCATCCCGATTGGAGTCTACCCCGACCGCTCCCGGCGCTTTCGTCCTGCCGCAGCCTAGTTCTAAAACCCTTTTCACCACCGGTCGGCATCTCCCATTCGCACTGAAAACCTCACGCCTCTCAGCCTCGATCCCATCATCGCGCGTAGCCGCGCTCCATGTACCACTGGGCGGCGCGACGCAGGGCATCTTCAGCGGGCCCTGGCTGAAAGCCCAGTTCGCGGATCGCCTTTGAAGCGTCCACCCACATCTTATGCCGGGCCATGCGAACGCCCTCCAGAGGAACTTGCGGCGGATCGCCGAACAGCATGGCGATGGCGTTCTCAACATACGCCGCCGCCAGGGCCACCGTGTGAGGAATTTTCCAGCGCGGCACGGGGCGTCCGCTGAATTCCGCGAGCACCGTGAGGATCTCCTTCAGGGTCATATTGCGTCCGCCCAGCAGATATCGCTCGCCCACCCGTCCGCGCTCAGCGGCCAGGATGTGTCCCTCGGCTACGTCTTCGACCGCCACAATGTTCAGCCCCGTATCTACGTATGCCGGAATTTTACCGTTCAGGAAGTCCACGATCATGCGACCGGTAGGCGTAGGCTTCCAGTCGCCAGGGCCGATCGGAGTGGTGGGGTTCACCACGACCACCGGCAAGCCTGCCTGCGCGGCGCGCAGCGCTTCAAGCTCGGCAAGGAATTTTGACCGCTTATAATGGCCGACCATTTCCGCAAGCAGCGGCCGGGCGCTCTCATTCGGCAAACCCTGATCTCGCGGCGAGACGATGGTTCCCACGGTGCTGGTGTGGACGAACCGCTCAACGCCGGCCGCATGCGCAGCCTGAAGCAGGTTATGTGTGCCCTCCACATTGCATTGATAGATTTCTTCGGGATGCTGCGCCCAAAGCCGGTAATCAGCGGCCACGTGATAGACGCGGCTCACTCCCTGCAAGGCAATCTCCAAGGAAGCCCGATCTCGCAGGTCGCCTGTGGCGCGCTCAAAGGGAAGTTTCTCAATCGCGGCGAGGTTGCTTGTCGGGCGCGCCAGCACGCGCACGCATTCGTTGCGCGCAACCAGCGCGCGCACCAAGTGACTCCCCACGAAACCGCTGGCGCCGGTGACGAGCGAGATCACAGAAGGCTATTCAGTGAGGAATGAAGGGGGCCGGATTGCGGGCTGGTGAGGTTCCATTTCAGCATCTTCCAGCTATCGCCCAGCTTCCGGTTGGCGCCGAGCACAGCCGAGGGTTCATAGCCCGCATGCACCATGCAATGCTCGCAGCGCGGGTCGCGGCCACGCCCGTACTTTTCCCAGGGCGTGCTTTCCATGAACTCC
>Ga0070737_10001854_pt1 | contig 27979 bp, 30 predicted proteins | sample Coa_R1_10_FD_66438 | JGI IMG/M metagenome (GOLD analysis project Ga0070737, IMG submission 66438) | Surface soil microbial communities from Centralia Pennsylvania, which are recovering from an underground coalmine fire - Coalmine... | ecosystem: Environmental > Terrestrial > Soil > Unclassified... | reverse complement strand
TCGATGGTTACACGGTCGGCGACAACCCGGACCAGGTCATCACCGTGAGCAATCCCGACGGCGTACCGGCCGGGATCAGATCGATCAGCGCGACCGTTGCCCTTTTTCCCCGGCAAATCTAATGAGTCTTTTCGTACTTCTGCACGTTCGCCATGTAGCGATGCGGGCGGGCTTTCCACTCCGTGCGCGCCACCGGATGTCGCTCGAAAAACTCGTTCAGTCCGGGATGCGCCGCCATGAATTTGGGATCGTCGACCAGCCCCGGATGAGCATTCAACTGCTGTGCGAGCTTGGGATGCCGATCCAGATACGCGTCCGTGTTGCGCATCGGATGCGCGTTCTCCCATTCCTCGCGCACACGCTCGCTTTGCATGAAACGGTCCGGATGCTCCTGGAGGTCCTCTCTTACCGCCGGTGCTCTTTCAGATAATCCGCAAGCCCCGGATGTTGCTCGATGTATTCCGGACTGTCGATCAACCGAGGATTCGCCGCGAGCTGGCGGGCGACCTTGGGATGCTGGTCGAGATAACCGTTGTCGAAGCGGCCTACCGGTCCCGTCTGGGCCATCGCGGCGCTGCCCAGCGCCGCCGCGAACGCTGCCGCAGCCATCATGGTTAACGTCTTTTTCATCGTCATCCTCGTTTCCCGGCCCGGTGTTCCGAGCGCGATTGATGCATTGGACGGGGTTTGATCCGGATTTGTTTACCAGCCAACCGCGCCCGGCGTCTCGGGATTAATGTTTGAGCGACCGTGTAAACACTTTTCGCTGTGGTTTCGTCCAAAGCGTCGTGGCGTTACCATGCGCAGCACGGTCGGAAGGGCGCAAACCGCGTGATTGCGGGCGGGCGCCGATGACGGGCCGAATTTATTGCGGGGCGGATTATTCCGGGTGGGGCCTTCGGATGAGGAGTTGTGCGCGAGGATTGCCGAGCGCGACGCGGAGGCATTCGATCTTATCGTCGAGCGGCATCAGGCGCGCGCCTACCGCCTTGCTTGCTCGATTCTCGGCAACGAGGCCGACGCCCGCGACGTCTCGCAGGACGCCTTCATCCGGCTCTATGAAGCGGCGCATAGTTTCGATCGGCGCGCGCGATTTTCGACCTGGTTCTATCGGATCCTGGTCAACTTGTGCATCGACCATCGGCGGCGCAACCGATGGTGGCGGAGATTCGTGCCGCTTACCGGGCCTGACGATGATCCCGACGCGCCAGCGATCGATCCGCCGTCGACGGAGCCCGGACCTCTTGAAGAAGCGTTACGGAATCAATCGATGGAACGGCTCAACAGGGCGCTTGGCGGCCTATCGCCGCATCAGCGAACGGCGGTGTTGCTTCAGATACAACAGGGTTTTACCAGCAAAGAGATCGCGGCGGTGCTCAATTGCTCGGAGAACACCGCGCGGGTGCATCTGCATCGGGCGATCAACCAACTAAAGAAGGTTCTGAAAGACAAGTAGAAAGCCATGTGGTCGCGCCATCCTGAAATCGTCTTCGCGCCGTATCTTAACGGCGAGCTCGATGCCGAAGAGAGTCGGCGCTTGCAGGAACATGTCGAGGGCTGCGCCCGATGCAGCGAAGGGTTGGCGGAGGCTAAATCTGCGATGGATCGACTCGCGCGGGAAATCGATCAGATCGCGGAGCCGGACTGGGTGGTCTATCGGGCCGAGCTGCACCGCAAGCTGAATGCGCGCCGCTATCGCGCGCCTGCTCGACGATGGACTCCGCGATGGGCGTGGGCATCGGTTGCGACTGCGGCGGCCGCCACTGCGGCTATCGCGCTGACCCTTGCGCTGAGTCGGCCGCAACCGCCGGCTGTCGAGCAGCTAGCGCTCGAAGGTGGGTGGGCCGATGCCGATATCGGTCTGTTGCAGGACTACCCGGTCGTCGAGCATCTCGACCTGTTGGAAAACTACGACGTGATCGAGAACCTCGACTCGCTCACACCTGCCGAACCGCCGCAGCATCATGAGTCGCGGTCGTCATAGCGCAGCAGCGGGGGCGATCTTGCTGGCTGCGTTGACTTTCACCGGACTCCGGCAGGTGAGGGCGCAGGAGCAGCCGCCCAACCTTCAGATGCTGCTCAATCTCGACCTTTTCTCGTCTTCGGGGACGGGCGACTCCGGATATGGCAATTCCGGCGCCGGCGGCTCGATGCTCGACCAGATCCAGGCGCTTCGGCAAATGGGCTACCTGCAATCGAATCGTGGCGAGCCGTTTCCGCCACCATCCGGTTCTCCGCCAAGCGAGTTCACCCCGTCGCCGACCGATCTTCCATCATGGCTGCTTGAGCAGTTTGGGGGCGGGCGATGAGCCGCGTGGCGCGAACAGCGACGGCGCTGATGGCCGCACTTCTGATGCTCGCCGGGGCGGTGCATCCGGCACGCGCGCAGGAACCGATGAACCCTCAGGAGCGCGCGCTCATCAATCGCTATCCCGATCAATGGGCGCATCTCACGCCGGAGCAGCGCGAGCGGGTGCTCGAAAATTATCGGCATTGGCAGCAAATGACGCCTGACGAGCGTCGTATGGCGCAGCGGAATTTCGAACAGTTCCGCCGGCTTCCACCGGAGCAGCGAGAGCAGGTGCTGCAGAGCCTGCGCCGTTGGCGCGCGCTGCCGCCCGGGGAGCGCCAGCATTTGCGCGAAGCCTACCAGCACTTTAGAACGCTGCCGCCTAACCAACGACAGGGGATGATGCAGCGCTACCGCCATTTTCAGCAATTGCCGCCCCAACAGCGCCAGCATCTGCTGGAAAACTGGAATCGATGGCGCCAGATGAGCCCGGAGCAGCGCCAGGAGATTCGGCGGCGTTTCGGCCATTGGCATCCTCGGCATTAGCCGGGGCAACGCCGCTGAATTTCGCGGCCGATTACGACCGTGATCATCGGATCCGATCAACACTGTTTCCTATCATCGGGTGAAGGCTTGTATGATTCCTCGATCCCGCAGCTTGAAGGGGAAGCCGATGTCGTACGATCTGACGATCACAAATGCGAGGATTTGCGACGGCACCGGCAAGCCGCTCCTTAACGGCTCCATCGCGATCGATAAGGGTAAGATCGTCGAGGTCGGCCGGATCGACGGAAGCGCGCGGCGCGTGATCGATGCTGATGGTCGTGTGGTCGCACCCGGCTTCATCGATATCCATACGCATTACGACGCGCAGATCTCGTGGGATCCGCTGCTGACCAGCTCATGCTGGCACGGCATCACAACCGTCTTGATGGGCAACTGCGGCGTCGGCGTGGCGCCATGCAAACCCGACGCGCGTGGCATTCTCGCGTGGGACCTCGTCAATGTCGAAGCGATGCCTTACGACGTGCTGATGGGCGGCGTTTCGTGGAATTGGGAAACGTTTCCCGAATACATGACCGCTGCGACCGCGAGAGGCGTCGGTCTGAACGTCGGGTTCTTGGTTCCACTCTCGGCCCTGCGCTCCTACGTCATAGGCGAGGAAGCGAGCGAGCGTGCGGCATCTGAGGATGAGACCAGCCGCATGTGCGCGATCCTGCGCGAGGCAATGCTCGCGGGCGCGTATGGTTTTTCGCTGAGCCTGTTCGAGCTGCACAATGGATACCAGGGAAAGCCGCTGGCGAGCCGTCTTGCGAGCGTCGCCGAGCTGACGGCGCTTGCCCACGTGATGCGCGAACTCAACAAGGGAATCATCGAGGTAAACGTTCCACGTCCGGGCGGCGTCGAGCTTTCCGACGACGCGTTCGAGCTGCTGGTGATGCTCGCGCGCGAGAGCGGCCGACCGGTGACATGGCTCGCAATACTCGATTTTCCGGGCATGGCTTTCGAGGAGCATCAGCAGGTGATGGAGCGCTTCGAGCCCGCCTTCCGCAGCGGTCTCAGGATTTTGCCGCAGACCACGCCGCGTCCGTTGCGCGTCTTCACGACGCTGCGCGAGCCGTTCATTTTCGGAAGCTTTCGATGCTGGCGCGAGGCGCTGAATCGCAGCGTCGCGGAGCAGATTGCGCTTTATCGATCCCCGGCCTTTCGCGATGAATTCCGCGACGGACTCAAGGCGGGGGCCGGCGCGGCCTTTCGCGGCGATTGGAAGACAATCGAAGTTGCCGGAGTCGGACGCGCGGAAAATCGCGGCTTGATCGGCCGCACCATCGCGCAGATCGCTGCCGACCGCGCCCAGAATCCGATCGATGCCTTCCTCGATCTTGCGATCAGCGAGGAGCTGGCGACCGGCTTCACCGCCTCGGTCGCCAACGTCGATCCCGAACGCCTTCAGAAAATCATCACGATGCCGCACGTGCTGCTCGGGCTGTCCGACGGCGGCGCGCACGTGAACCAGTTCTGCGACGCGGGGCTGCCAAGCTATGTCATTCACGAATGGGTCAAAAAACGCGGCGCGATGACGCTCGAAGAGGCTGTGCGCCGGCTCACCTCCGAACCCGCGGAGTTCATGGGCCTGCGGACCAAGGGCCGCATCGCCGCCGGCATGGATGCCGATCTCGTGATGTTCGATCCGGATGCGATTCGTCCGCGTCCAACCGAGCAGGTCGACGATCTCCCAGGCGGGAAGCCGCGGCTGGTCGAACCTGCCGAGGGTGTCGCGATGAGCATCGTGAACGGCGAGATCCTGTTCGAAAATGGCGTCTACCAAGGCGGTCTGCCGGGACGTCTGGTGAAATCCTGAACGCACCGCAAATAATTCGTCCTTGAAGAGGTGATAATCGATGCGACTGTTTCGTCTCTACACGGGCCCCGACAACGAATCGCACCTTGAAGAGATGAAATTCAACTTCGAGCCGGACGAGCATGCCGACCGTGTGGCGATGCAGGCGGCGAAAGGCGTCATTATCAGCCGGATGGCGCCCGGAACGTTCATCGACTGGCACAACGCGCCGCGGCGTCAGTACGTAATCACGCTCTCGGGCGCGGTCGAGATCGGACTCGGCGACGGCTCGGTGCATCGCTTCGGCCCCGGCGAAGGCATCCTCGCCGAGGATCTGACCGGCCACGGCCATACGACGCGCGCCGTCGGCACGGAGCCGCGCTTTACGATGGCGATTCCGCTGGCCGATTAGCGTCGGTGTTTGCGCCGCACGATTTCTCGTCAAACCCGCAGGATGCGCTCGGCGTTCAGGTGGCAGATCTTCTCCTTGTCGTGGTCGCTTATCTGAAGATGGCTCAGCCAGTCGATCGCGACGCGATTCGACTCGTAGGGCCAATCGACCGAGAACATGATGTTGTCCGCGCCCAGCGCCATCAACGTGCAAATGAACGCGGGCGTGAAGAAGTTTCCACTGGTGGTCACGACCAGGTTTTCGCGCAGATACTGCTCCGGTCGCTTCTTCAGGCCGCGCCGCTTCGCCGCTGACAGGGTGTGATCGTTGAGCCGATGAATCCAGAATGGCAGCCCCTCGCCCAGATGGCCGAGAATCATCTTGAGCCGCGGACAGGCGTCGAACAGGCCGGAGAACACCAGCCGCAGGAAATGCGTGCAGGTGTCCATCGCGAATCCCCAAGCCGGGGCGCAGAGATCGCCGTAGCCCTCGAAATAGGCCTTGAGCACCGCAGGATGGGGAATCGTCGGATGCAGGTAAATCGGCACATCGAGCGCTTGGGCGCATTCGAAGATCGGCCAGTACTTGCGATCGTCGAGAAACTCGCCGCGCACGTGGCCGTTGATCATCGCGCCTTTGAAGCCGAGTTTTGTGACCGCGCGCTCGAGTTCCTTGACCGCGGCGGTAGGACTCGCGGTCGGGATCGACGCGAAGCCGGCCAGCCGCTTCGGATGCGCGTTGGTGGCCGCGGCCAGCCGATCGTTGGCGTCCGTCGCGATTGCGATCGCGGTCTCGGCGTCGAACGCCTCCGCGCCTGGCATCGACAGCGAGACCACCTGTAGGTCGATTCCCGCCGCGTCCATCGCAGCGATTCGCTTCTCGCCGAGATCGAGCAGCTCGGATGGAATGTCGTAGCCCAGATAAGCGCCCCTTTCGGCGTAGTTGAATTCGAAGCCGCGCGGAAAAACGAACTTTTCGCGCATCATCGAGGTCGCAAAATGATCTTCGAGCGTGACGATTCTCATGGCGTCCTCCCCAGGCCGGTTTGTGATTGTAGGCAATGCAACCGTGCGGAAATACTAATAGATTGGATGACTCATGTGTGAACGTATTTTCGTAAGGGGCGACTCGGAGCCTGAAACCCGATGAATAGCCGCAGCGGACGCATTGCGTGGATGCTGGCCGGACTGTCGCTGCTGGGATTCCTGATGTTTCGCTCAGGCCTCGCCCGGACTGTCTTGGACCTCAAGCGGGTCGGCGGCGGCCTGATCCTTGTGATCGCGATCGAGTTCGTGGTCGACGTCTTCAACGCACTTGGATGGTGGTTTACGTTTCCGCCCAACCTGCGCCACGGCACCCTTCGCAAGCTGTTCCTTGTCAAACTCGCCGGCTCGGCGGTGAACACCACAATTCCGACCGCTTCGATCGGCGGCGAGTCGGCGAAGGTCTATCTGCTCGACGGTGATTTTCCGCTCGCCACTGTGATCGCGACGATCCTGACCTCGGGTCTCATCTTCAGCTTTTCGAAGGCGGGATTCATCGTGGTCAGCATGCTGTTCACCTGGCGTCGCTTCCGGCTCTCGCACGATTTCTCGCTTGCGGTGCTGATCGGCTTCATCGTGACGCTGGCCGGCGTGCTCGCGTTCCTGCTGGTCCAGATTCGCGGCTTCAGCGGCGCGATGTCGCGGATCGTGCGCCGGCTGCCGATCCCGGCACGATGGGCCGCGCATATCGCGAAGCTCAGCCCGGGAGTCGATGCCGAGATGGCGGCTCTGTATCGCTCGCGAACGCGCGATCTCCTCCTCGCCATTTGCGCCCATCAGCTCGCCTTCCTATGCGGCGTGATGCAAATCCTGCTGATGCTCGGATGGCTTGGCCTGCCGCGCAGCTTCGCTGACAGCCTCGCTATCGAAGGGTTTGCGATGCTGCTCGGGTTCGTGACCTTTGTGATACCCGGCGAGGTTGGAATCCAGGAAGGCGGCAAGGTCGTGATCTTCACGGCGCTCGGCCTGCCGGCGTCAGCGGGACTCGCAGTCGGAATCGTATTCAGACTGACATCGCTGGCAGGTGCGGCGGCCGGCCTGATCGCGCTTGCGGCCTTGAAAGGCCGCAAGCGTCCGGCGCTCGCCCTGGGCGAGGCTCAGTCGGCGGTTAATTGATCAACGCTCAGCCTTCGCGAAGCCATCTTAATCATCGAGGCCGTGTGGATGGCGGCCGTGATTCCTGCCCATAGCGTCGCTGCGTAGAACGTGTAGCCCGGAAAGCCGACGAAAAAGCCGATAAGAAACATCCAGCCGTAGATGTTGCGGCGGCCGCCTATCAGCCGAAAACGTGTGAGGAAGGGGCTCAGGTTGTCGAGGCTACGACCCCATCGCACGTCGACGGCGGCATAGACCAGCGTATCGATGAGGTCGAACACGACCATCAGCAGCGCTGCCGTCATCGCATGCGGAAATCCGGCCCGCGAGAAATAAAGCCCTAAAGCGAGATACCACGAATTCTCGTAAAAGAAATCGAGGATGTGCTCGTATTCGCCGGCCCGCGAGGTGGTGCGCGTGATGCGCGCGAGCTTGCCGTCGACGCCATCCAGCACTTCGACGACAATCCCGAGCATGACCCCGACCCGGAGCCATCCGGTATAGAACAGCGCCGCGACCGCGAACCCGAGCATCGTCGTGAACATCGTCACCTGGTTTGCCGTGATCGATGTCCCGGCGAGGCGGCGTACGATCAGATTTTCGAAAATTGGATCGAAACAGCGCGATGGCAGTTCCTGCGCGCGCCGCTGAATGTGGTCGAGCAGGATGCGCCAGCCGGCTTCCGCATCCGCGGCATTCGCCACGCGATGAAGATGCAGCGGAATTTCGCCGTGCATCGCTTCCCAGTAGGACGGCAACGAGGTGACGGCGACCATCCTGAGGGTTGTTGCCTGGGGGCCGGGATTTTCGAGGGCTGCCTTGCTGAGTCGGGCGGCGGGTCCGTTCTCATCGCCTTCGCGCACGACGAGCATCGCGTCGTCCGGTTGTGATGCGAGCCACGCGAGCAACCGCTGATCGACAAGAAAATTCGCGGTGACCGCGATGAAACATTGGTCGAGTTCGGCGCGCGCCTCCCACAAGGTATCCCAGAACCCGTTTGAAGAAACGTTTCGATAGATGACCGGCTTTTTGATGCGGTTCGATGCGAGTGCTGCCGGCATCGACTGCGAGGTAAGCACCATAATGCGCTCGATCCCATTTAGCTCGTTGAGCTGGCGCATGAGGCGCTCGAACAGCGTGATGCCGCCGACCTCGCGCAGCGGGTCCGCTCCGACGCAAACCACGACGGCCTGCGAGACGCGCGCCGCGGCAGGAATCGCGTCCGGCGTCCGCGCCGATCCCGCAGCCATGCTATGAGGAAGTGGTGGTGCCGATCGGACCGCGTTCGAGGCGGGCACCGCTGACGATGCCGGCAACCGCCAGACCGACGCTGGCGCGAAGACTCTTCATCGGCTCGCCGAGCGAATGCGAGACCAGCCGCACGCAGCCGAGGCAGCATCCCTGCTCGCACGGCTTATGGCGGTTATTGCGGCGCAGCTCATCGACGCTGAGCGCATCGAGCGAAAAGATGTAATCGCGCTGCTGCGAGCACCATTGCACCCCGCCCCTGGCGTTGACGTAGAGGAACTTGAAGCCGCCGAGGCATTTCCAGGTTCGCGAGAAATCTCCGAGCAGCATTTCCCTGAGATGCTTGCCGTAGAAATTCATTCCTTCAAAGACTCCGTAGCGGCTTACAAGTTCGAGAAACTTTTCGCCCTGGATCGCGATCCGGCCGCCCTCGCTGTGCATGATCGAGAAGCCGAACTGAAACGGAAATTCCTTCAGGAGCTCGCGAAAGCGATCGTACTCGCCGAGCGTTTCCTCGCTCAGCACGGTTTGGATCTCGACCCGGAACCGCGCTTCCTTCGCCAGCACTCGCAGTTTCGGCAGGACTGACTTGAGCGACTTGTTGGAGCGCGGCGTCGGTTCGATCGAATCGACGGAGACCTGCAGATAGTCGAGTCCCGCTTCATTCAGCCGCTCGATGACGGGCTTGGTGAGGAAGAAGCCATTGGTGATGACCGTGATGACGTTAGAGCCGCCGCGCTTGGATTTGGCATGGGCGAGCACGCGATGAAGGTCGGGATGCATCAGCGGCTCGCCGCCCAGGAAATCGTAGACGATGACGCCCAGTTCATCGAGCTTGTCGATGCGCGCCTTCAGCTCGTCAAGCTGAACGCCGGGCGCGCCTGGCGTGTATTCGTTGCAATAGGCGCAGCTCAGATTGCAATCGTCAGTGATGACCACCTGCGCGTACATCGGGCGCGAATCGATCACGCGCTTGGCGCCGGTCATGATGAAGCGCCGGTCTACTCCCATGTCCCCTTCCCTTTTTTGAAATCCTGAGGTTCTGCGCCGGTCCTCGCGACCGGATCGCAAATGAAACAGCAAGTTGTTCGATGGTGCTGAAACCGAATCGCACGTGCGGCACTCATCGAGGTTTAGAACGGATAGTCCACGCCGGTGAAGATCGAAACTCCTTCGCTGGCGTAACCGATATCGAGGAAGCCGACCACGAACGGTTCCGCGATCGCGCGGAAGCCGAGGCCACCTGCCGGATGAAATTTGTTGAGCGGGTTATCGGTGACCAGGTGGCTGACCTTGCCGACATCAAAAAACGGCGCCAATTCGAGCGTGCCCACGGTGTTGAACAGCTTGGCGGTGAAGATCTTGGTGCGGAGTTCGGCGTTGAAGCCTTCGATGTTGTTGTCGGTGAAGCGCGCCGTTCCATAGCCGCGCTGCGTGCTGCGGTCGACGAAGAAATCGGCGCCCTCGCCGCCCAGCCGCGCCAGCGACCAGAAGGGCGCCTCACCGCCGGCGGGCATGTACTCGATCAGCGCATGCGTCGCAAGTACGAAGCGTTGGCCGAACGGAAAATAGTGGCTTAGTTCAGTGCCGAAGCGGGTGTAAGAGAACGAGCTGCCGAGGCTCCTGTCTGTAATCCCTGCGAAAAGCCGATAGTAACCGCCCCTGGTCGGCAAATCGATGTGATCGCGCGTGTCGTACTTCGCGACCAGCTCGTTGAAGAACTCGCTGCCGCCATTAATTCCCTTAACGCCCGGGAAAAGTAAACCCGTATAGGGCAGCGAATTGAACGCGCCCTTCGCGATACGCACGTAGCGCGGGCGCATCTCCCACGCAATTTGGAACTGCTCGCTGATGTTGAGACCTAGAGAAGCCTCCATGTACACCTGTTCGAGGGTGTAATTGGTCTGGGTCTGGGTCGAGGTGCCGTTACCGATGCCATAGAAACGCTCGGTCGGATCATGCTCCCAGAACAGTTCGCCATCGAAGGACCACCAGTTCTGATGGTCGCGGCCGGTCGAATAATAGAGATCAACTTTGCGTTGCTTGGTTTCGGTCGCGTTGGCGAACAAATACCAGTGCGTATCGTCCGAGGGGTAACCGAGATAACGAAAAGTACCGCCGGGACCCAGTGTCGCGTTGTTGGTGATGTCGGGAGCGAAGATGCCGCTGATGTGGCCGTCAGGAGCGTGCTGCAAAAACGCCGCCAGGACGCCGTAGGTCGTGCCGCCATTCGGATCGGTCGCGACTTCAGGAATTGGTATGAACGGCCAATTCGTGGGATCGGTGAGGTTGAAGCCGTTGAAACCGTTAAAGATATCGGCGAACTGCGAAGCGTCTACCGGGCGCGGAGCGAGCGTCGAGGCGGCGAACAGCAGACAACACGCGAAGAGCATGCTTCCGTTGTTCAGGAGCCAGCGTTCGATGCTTGTCACGATCTCCTCTCGGCGTCCGGAAGGGGTCCGGCTGAGTATCCCCCCGATCGCTGCTGACGCTTATACAACAAAGTGGACCTAAAGCTACATAGGGCCACATGGCATAGGAGGAGAGTAAGTCAGGATCGATTCGTGTGGCGAGGCTTGCCCAGGATACTTGCAGCCCGTAGTAGTCATCGCGATGCGTGAGTTTGGCAACCGGCTGTTTTTGATAATCGGAGGTATCGTGCTCGGCCTCGCGCTGGCGGAAATCGCCGTGAGGCTCGCCGGTATCGCGCCGCCCGAGGTTCGTACTTATGACGCCGTCCGTGGATGGCGGCTCAAGGCGGGTGCGATCGGACGTCAACGATCGGAAGGACGAGCCGAAGTGACGATTAACAGCGCGGGGTTCCGCGGCCCGGAGATTTCGACCATCAAGCCGCCCGGTATCGTTCGCATCGCGGTGGTCGGCGACTCGTTTACCGAGGCTATGCAGGTGCCGTACGAGCAGAGTTTCTGCGCAGTTGCCGAACGCGCGCTCGCGCATTGCCAGCTCGGTGGCCGGCGCGCGCAGGTGCTTGATTTCGGCGTCAGCGGCTATGGCACCGGGCAGGAACTGCTGACGCTGCGCGAGCAGGTGTGGCGCTATTCGCCGGACATCGTGATGCTGGCATTTTTCGCCGGCAACGACGTGAGCGACAACTCGGCGGCGCTCGACACTGAATCGTGGCTGAATGCCGAAAAATGCCGGCCGCACTACGAGCTGCGCGGTGATCGGCTGACTGAGGACGATGAGTTTCGCGCGCTGCCGCTCCCGAGTCTATGGTGCCACAGCGTCTTCGCGCTCAATCGGCTCACAATCATGGATTACATCGGCGAGCCCGCCGTGATGATTCACCGTTACACCAGTCAGCCGCCTGCCAAGGCCGACGTCCCCGGCCACGAACCCGGCCTCGACGATGAAATCTACGGGCCGCCGTCGAGTCCGCAATGGCGCGAAGCGTGGACGGTGACGGAGGATTTGATCGCTGAAATGAACCGCGAGTCGCGAGCGCATGGCGTGCGTTTCATCCTGGTGACGCTCAGCACACCGATCCAAGTCTATCCCGACGCCGCCTATCGCACGGCTTATCTGAATGCGATTGGCGGGAGCGATCTTTTTTATCCGGAGCATCGGCTTGACGCGCTCGGCGTGCGCGAGGGCTTCCCGGTGCTGAATCTCGCGCCATCGCTACAGGTTTATGCCGATCGCAATCATGCTTATGTCCATGGTTTCCCGAACACCCGCATGGGGCATGGCCATTGGAATGCGTTGGGCCACGGGCTGGCCGGCGCGCTCATCGCGCGGCGCCTCTGCGAGCTGATGCGCCAGGCGGGGCATTAGCAGGCAGCTTCGATAGCGTCGCTCTGTACATCGACGGCTGCCGTGTTCTAAATGACGATCAGCCGGAGGTCATGTGCAGATGGCGGCCGGAGCGATCGATTACGGGGAGCTCGTCAGGGAAGACCAGGTCCATGCGCGTCTCTACTACGACGATGCGATCTTCCGTGACGAGATGGAACGAATCTTCTCGCGCGTCTGGGCCTATGTCGGACACGAAAGCGAAGTTGCCGAGCCGGGCGAGTTCGTCGCGCGCTGGATGGGGCTGCAGCCTGTTCTCTTGGTGCGCGACCGGAATCGCCGGCTGCACCTGCTGCTGAATCGATGCCGTCATCGATCGAACACGGTATGTCAGCTCGAGCGCGGGAAGGCAGCCGGCGGATTTCGATGCGCTTATCATGGATGGACTTACGCAGCGAGCGGCGAGCTAATCGGGATGCCGTATCCGGTCGGCTATGCGCCGGGCGATTTCCGCAAAGAGGATTACGGTCTGATCGAAGTCGCGCTCGAGAGCTATCGCGGCTTTCTGTTCGGTCATCTGAATCCGAACGGTAAAACGCTGCGCGATCATCTCGGCGCCACCACACGTCTGATTGACCAGGCAATCGATCTCGCGCCGAACGGCGAGCTCATCCTGCGCGCCGGCGTTCTGAAGCATATGTACCGCGCGAACTGGAAGATGACGATGGAGAACGTGCTCGACGCGTACCATCCGCCGATCCTGCATCAATCTGCGTTTCATCTCGACTCCGGGAAAAGCTTCAACTGGGATTCGATCTACGGGCCCGACGGCAATGCGCGCATTCGTGATCTCGGCGACGGTCACGGCCAAATCGATTTCAGCGCGCAGAATCGCAAGAGCGGCGGGTTCTTTTTTCAGGGCCTGCGAGGGGAAGTTGCGGGCGATGCGCAGCGCGCCTACATCGAGGGACTCGAGCGCAGGCTCGGCAAGGAGCGCGCTGCCGAGACCATCGGCAACAGCGATCCGCACTTTTCGATCTTCCCAAACTTCAATTTTTTGCCGCCGGGGCAGGTCAGATTGATTCGGCCGGTGAGCGTCGATGAGACGCACATCTATTACTTCCCCGCGCTGCTTGCAGGCGCACCCGAAGAAATCAATCGCGAGCGCATTCGGCGCAACGGCTATATGCACGGGCCGGCCGGGCTGGTCGCGCCCGACGATATCGATGTCTACGAGCGCAACCAGGACGCGCTCCGCGCGCGCAAGGACGAATGGCTGCTCCTGCGGCGCGGGTTGCGGACCGAGCGACGCGACGAGGATGGCTTCCGGGTCGGGATGGCGTACGAAGAGACAACCCAGCGCGGTATCTGGCGCCACTATAGGAAGCTGATGTCGGACGCGACGGGCGGGGCCGCGCAATAAGCGATGGATTACCGCGAAGTCGAACAGTTCATCTTTCGCGAAGCGCGCCTGATGGACGAGCATCGCTACGATGAATGGCTGGCGCTCTGGGCCAGGGACGGCCTCTACTGGGTGCCCTGCGGGCGCGATGACGCCGATCCCGAACGCGAGGTCTCGATCATTTACGACCGTTACCCGCAACTTGCCAATCGCATCCAGCGGCTCCGCACCGGAAAGGCATTCGCCGAGGATCCGCCGTCGCGCCTGTGCCGCGTGGTTTCAAATATCGAAATCGAAACCGGCTCGGACGGCGAAATCGTCGCGCATTCGACCTTCGTGCTAGGCGACCTGCGCAAGCATCGTGAGGTTCACTGGTACGGCCGCACGATCCATCGCCTGCGGCGCATCGATGGCGCCCTCAGAATCGCCTACAAGAAGGTGATGCTGCTGAACAACGATGAACCACTGCCGAACCTCGCCTTTCTAATCTGAGCGATCCCTAACGAATTCTTTCCTTGCCATCGCGGCTCGATACTTTTATGTTTCGCGTGTCGGGGGGCAATCGATCGCTAACCGGAGTAAGGAATCATGGATTTCACGCGCAAGGATGCAAAACAATGGGCGGGCCGACAGATTCGCGATTTTTACATGTGTCCGCTGACCCCGGTCGGCAGCGACCTGACCTTCGACGAGCCTGGGATTCGCGAGAATATCGAGCAGTACGCCGAGATGGGTATTAACGGCCTGGTGGTCGGCGGCTTCATCTCCGAATGCTGGAACGTGAAGCTTTCGGACTGGATGCGCTACCACGAGGTGGTAGCGGAAGCGGCGCGCGGCCGGATGGACTTGTGGACCATCATCCTCGACCCCAGCGTACATCAGGCGCTCGAAAAGATGGCGTTCGTCGAGAAGCTCGGCTTCTCGGGCGCCGAAGTGATCAACCCGGTAGTCCAGCTTCGCACCGACGACGAGATCTACGCGTACTTCAAATACATGACCGATCGGTCCCCTCTGGCGATCTGTCTCTATCGCACGCCGGTCTCCGGCAAAGTGCTCGGCTTTGAACTGATGGAGCGGCTGGCGAATATCGACACCATAGTCGCCGTCAAGCAGGGTAATCTCAATCGTGCCGAGACCTTGAAGCTGCGTCGGATGCTTCGCCCGGACTTCATCGTTTCCGATCCATCGGAATATTTTTTCCTCGACGATTTGCGGCATGGCGGCCAGGTCATCTGGGGCGAGCTCTCGTACATTCTGTATGGCAAGCAGCGCCACCTGATGCGCGCGTACATGGACCTCGCGCGCGCCGGCCAATGGGAGGAGGCGTATCAGAAATGGGCCGCGCTGACGCCCGCGCGCCAGCTCTTCGAAGACATTTTCATCTGGGAGATCGTTAAGACCGCGACCTACGCGGGCGCGCTCGGCAGCCTCAAAGTCTGGTACGAGGCCATCGGACTCAAGGCGGGTCGGATGCTGCCGCCGGTGCCGGATTTTCCGCGCGACAAGGCCGAGGCATTGATCGCCCGGCTCCATCAGATCGGCGTCTGCTGACATGCAGCGTTCCGAGGCAAGGTGAGTACGTGAGAATCGTCGTTTTGGGCGCGGGCGGGCTGGGCTCGCTTATCGGCGGGTACCTGGCGCGCAGCGGCGTCGATGTAACGCTCATCGGCCGCGCCCCGCATGTCGAAGCGATTCGCGAGCGGGGCTTGGAGATCACCGGCATCCGGGGCTCCTCCGTGATTTTTGACAATCTCACGGCGGTTACCTCGCCTGACGACGCGCGCGGCGAGTTCGACTACCTGATGCTCACCGTGAAGAGCAAGGACACCGACACGGCACTCGGCCAGGCCGAAGCATTACGCACGCGCTCGGCGACCGTTTTCTCGCTCCAGAACGGCGTCGATCATGATGAAAAGCTCGCGCGCTGGGCGGGAGCGGACAAGGTAATCGGCGCCTCGACCATCGAAGGCGGCACGCTCGGCGCGCCAGGCGCGGTCGTAAACACGTTGAGTACGCCGACGACCGCCTACTTCGGCGAACTCGACGGGCGGATTACTGAACGCGTTCGCCGGATAACGGAGGCCTTCAACCACGCCGGGCTGCCGTCGCGCGCCGTCGAGAACGTGGTGCAGGTCGAATGGGAGAAGCTGATTCAGATCGCGCTCGCCTCGGGCTTCTCGGTCACCGCCCTCGCCGCGATCCCGGAGATGCGCATCGGCGACGGACTGGTGGTTCGAGAGGGCGCCGAGTTCTACGTGCAGCTCGCGAAAGAGCTCCTGTCGGTCTACAGGGCGATGGGCTACCGGCCGCAGAATTTCTATGCGCCGGCCTCGCGACTCAAGGAACTCGATGAGCTTCCGTTCGCCGATGCGGTTGAGGCCGCGATGGAACAGGGGCGGCGCTTCAAGGCCGATGCGGGGCGTGGCCGTACCTCGATGCACAACGACATCCTGCAGCGACGCAAGACCGAAGTCGACTTTATCTTCAAACCGATTCTGGAACGGGGGCACGCGCTGAAGATCGCGATTCCGACGGTCGAGGCTGTACATCGGATCATCAAGACGCTCGATTCCAACCTCTGAAAAAGCGGGACACTTATGCGCAAGATGTCGCGCACAGTACTAACGCTTGTGATTGCCCTCGCGATTTTCACGGGGCGTGGCGAGGCGGCGGGTGAGAATCCGATTCCGCCCGGCACGATCATCACGCTTCAGAACTGGCAGCAGTACAAGGCGTTCATGCCCGACGGGATGCAGGCGCTGTTCGCCGGCGCCTACATGTTCAAACTGCCGGCCGATTTCAGGATGGAGGTCGGTCCGCTGACGATTTATCCGCTGCCGGCGATCTATCGCGAGAACACCGAGAAATACAGCCATCTGGTGGAGGCCAAGACTCTGCCCGATGGGCGCAACACGATCACCGGCTACGTTGCCGGGCTGCCGTTTCCGAATCCGTCAGAGCCGCGCAAAGGCTACAAGATCCTGGTCGACAGTTGGTATCGCTATATGCCGTACCTCTATTGCGGCGATGACTCGCATCAGTATCTTGTCAACCAGACCGGCGCGATAACCGGCTATCGGCTGGTGCAGGTGGTTCGGCGACTCAGCCACATCAGCGACGTCGGCCAGCCGATTAATGATCCGCGGGCGCAAGGCGTCGATTTCAGCGAGTATTCGATGCAGCTCGAGCCGGAGAGTGACAAGTACACTGAAATCCTCACGCTCTACTACGTGGATCCGGCCAAGCAGGAAGATGAGTTCATCTTCGCACCCAAGCTGCGGCGTGTGATTCGCGGCTCGTCCAACAGCCGCTGCGGGCCCGTCAACGGCGGCGATTTCACGCCCGATGACTTCGAGGGCTTTCACGGTGGAATCGCCCGCTTCGACGCCAATTATATGAAGGACCAGCCGGTGCTCTCGCTGGTCAGCGCCGATCCCAAAATCTATGGCAATTTATCGAACTACTATTCGATCTATTTTCCGAAACCTGCGGTCGGAAAATGGGAGGTGCGCGACAGCTACGTGATCGATGTCCGCCGCGTCCCCTCGCTCCGGGCCGGTTACTGCTACGGCAGGCGCATCATGTGGATCGACAAGGCGTCGTTCAACGCCTCGTGGGCGGACCTCTACGATCCGGAGATGAAAATGTGCAAGATCACGATGTCCGAGAAGATCGCTGCGCCGACTTCGACCGAAGGGATGCAGCTCGCGAGCGGCAATACGATCGAGACAGCCTGGAACATCCAGACGGGGCATCTTACGGCCTGGATCACCTCGGGGCCCGGTGGCCGCGGATTGATCAATCAACAGGCGTGTACCAACGTTGACGGGGTAAATTACGACGACGTTCAGCAATATTCGACGGTCGGCGGCCTGACACAGATAATGAGATAGAAAGGCACAGCAGAATTATGAGCGACGACAATCCCGAGATTGGCCGCAGCATCGAGGCGGCCGGCATCAAGACGAACTACCACGATCAGGGCGCCGGCCTCCCGATCGTGCTGCTGCACGGTTCCGGTCCTGGTGTGAGCGCATGGGCCAACTGGCGGCTGGTTATACCCGAGCTCGCGAAGCGGTTCCGGGTCATCGCGCCCGATCTTGTCGGCTTCGGCTACACCGAGCGGCCGCCGGATGTCCGCTACGACATGGATACCTGGGTGAGGCACGCGATTGGATTTCTCGATGCGCTCAAGCTCAACAAGGTCGGCTTGGTCGGGAACTCGTTCGGCGGCGGCCTGACGCTTCATCTCGCGACGCGTTATCCGGATCGGGTTTCGCGTTTCGTCCTGATGGGCGCGGCGGGCGTGAAATTCGAACTCACTCCCGGTCTCGATGAAGCGTGGGGCTACACGCCGTCGATTCCGAACATGCGCCGGCTGCTCGATCTCTTCGCGTTCAATCGCGAGCTCGTCACCGACGAGCTCGCCGAGCTGCGCTACCGCGCGAGCATCCGGCCGGGGATTCAGGAGGCGTACGCATCGATGTTTCCTCCGCCGCGCCAGCGCTGGATCGATCTGATGTGCGCGGATGAATCACTGGTGCGCGCCCTCCCGCATGAGGCGTTGATCATCCATGGCCGCGAGGATCGGATTATCCCGCTCACATCCTCCTATAAGCTGTTCGAGATGATCCCGCGCGCGCAACTGCACGTCTTCGGGCGCTGCGGTCATTGGACGCAGATCGAACATCCGGTGCGCTTCAATCGTCTCGTGGGCGAATTTTTTGCCGAGCTACAACGTTTCGGTTTGTCCGCGACAGAAGGCCCGTGATAGGCAACAGCCGGATGCGGCGGCCGGCAAGGCGCCGCCGGGAGTCAGGCCATGCGTGACAGTGGAGACCAGATCCTCCGTCCGTTCGTGGAAAAGGCGCGAGCGCTCTGGCGCAAGGAGCTTTCCGATGAAGCGCGATGGCGCGAGATCGGGAAGTTGCTGCCGATGCTGCTCGAATCCGAGGCCCTTCAGGAACGGGCGCGTTCCTGGCCGGCTCCGCAACCCGGGGCCCGCCGCGCACAGAACCTGCTCTTCTACGAAGACCCCGATTATCACTTCGTGATCAATGGGCTGGTGAAACGTCCGCACGATGACACGCCCATCCATGATCACGCGCACACATGGACCGTGTACGGCGTACTGAGCGGCAGCGAGCGCGTGGTCCGTTTCAGGCGGACCGATGACGGTGCCGCGCCGGTCGCCACGCTCGAGCCGATCGACGACTACGTCGTGGCTCCGGGCTACATCGATGTGGTTCCTCCGGGATTGCTGCACGCTGAATACGCCGGCGATGAACGCACCGTCGCGGTCATCGTGCGCAGCGAGCGGGTCGGCGGCTTTCCGCAGAACATGGTCGATGCGAAGACGCGCCGTGTGACACAGGCGCCCGGTCCGGAGCAGATCCCGTATCAGCTTTAGTCGCGACGCCAGCTTCGGAACATGCCGCGCAAGATTAGCGATCGCAAATTCAAGCTCGGCCTGTTCTGCTCGAACTGCGACGGCGGCATCACCAAAACCTTTGCGCCCGAGCGATGGGTGCCGACCTGGCGCAATAATCTCCAGATGGCTCTCGAAGCAGAAGCGGCCGAGATCGATTTTTTGCTCCCGCTCGCGAACTGGCTTGGGATGGGCGGCACGGCGCCCACTGAATCGAACATCCTCGAGCCGTTGGTATGGGCGGCAGGACTGCTTCAGGCAACCCGTAAGATCACCGTCTTCGCGACCGTTCACGCTCCGTTTCTCCATCCGGTGTTCGCCGTCAAGCAGATCAACACCTGCGATCAGATCGGCGAGGGGCGCTTCGGCCTCAACGTCGTTTCCGGGGGCAATCCGCCCGAGTTCGGTCTTTTCGGCGTGCCGATGGCCGAGCATGACGAGCGCTACGCCTACACCGAGGAATGGTTGACGCTGGTCAAGCGGATGTGGTCGGAGGACAAGCCATTCGATTTCAAGGGCCGCTTTTTCGATCTCAAAGGCGTGCTGAGCAATCCCAAGCCGTGGGGCGGCGAGCCGCCGCTGCTGATTAGCGCCGGATCATCTCCCACCGGACGCAAATTCGCGCGCCGCCACGCCGATTGCTTGTTCATGCTGGTGGTGAGCCTCGACACGCTGGCCGACGAGATTCGCGCGATTCGCGCCGGCGCCGAACGCCATTTCGGCATCTACGCGAGCGGCCATCTCTTTTGCCGCAAGACGCGGCGCGAGACCGACGAGTACTATCACTACATCGTGCACGAGCACGGCGACTGGAAAGCAGCAGATTTCCTCGACGAGATGCATCGCCATTCCGGTTCGATCCCCGCCGAAGCGCGTTCGCAGATGCGCGAGCGGTTCGTGAGCGGCACCGGCACGTTCATGGTCAAGGGCGATCCCGACGAGGTCGCTGCGGCTTTCAAGCGGATGAGCGACGCGGGGCTCGACGGGATGGCAACTGCGGTGGTCAACTTCCTCGATGATCTTCCGATCCTGCGCGACGAAGTGCTGCCGCGCATGAAACGACTGGGCATCCGCGATACTGTCTCGGATTAGCGCCGACTCCGGAGGCCATCATGACGGGCACGGAACAGACCAACGGCAGCGGCGGACTGATAATCGATGTTCACGCCCATTTCCTCGATGACGCGGTCCTTCAGCTCGCGCAGAGCCATAGCGTGCTGACGGGATTCGGCGCGAATCCGCTCGTGAAGCCGCCCGGCGGATGGCCGCCGCTGTTCGCCAAAATGATGTCGCCCGAGCGGCAGATCGAGGATATGGACGCGCGCGGCGTCGCCAAGCACGTGATTACGGCGAGCACCGTGATCTCGCCGCTCGGATGGGCTGATGGCCCGCGGGCTGCGGAACTCAATCGCCGGCTGAACGATCAGATCGCGGGATGGGTCGCGCACCGCCCGGATCGCTTTGTCGGCAGCTTCACGCTGCCGCTCCAGGCGCTCGATCTCGCGATGGCCGAGTTCAACCGCGCGACGCGCGAGCTCAAGCTCGGCATCGTGAATCTGCCCGCGAACGTCGACGGCGTCTATCTCGGCGAATCGCGCTTCCATCCGCTCTGGTCGGCGATCCGCGAAGCCCACGTGACGGCGTTCGTACATCCCGACGGCGTCAGGGATCCATGGTATCAGCGCTATGCGATGTGGAACTCGATCGGACAATCAATCGAGGAGACGCGCTTCATGACCTCAATGATCTACGAGGGCGTGCTCGACCGGTTCCCCGGCCTCAAGATCATCGTGGCGCATGGCGGCGGCTATATGCCGCATTATATGGGGCGCCTCGATCGCAACGTCACCGACAAACCGGAGACCGCACGGAATATCGGCCGGATGCCGAGCGCGTACCTGCGTGATTTCTATTACGATAGCTGCGTTTACGATCCATCGACGCTGACCGCGCTGATCCAGCGCGTCGGCGCGGATCGAATCGTGATGGGGAGCGATTACCCGGTCGGCGATCCCGAACCGGCACGCCTCCTCGGGCTTGCTGAAAGCATGGCGAAGAGTGATTTATCGATGATCATGGGCGGTACGGCGGCGCGATTGCTCGGCATCGATTGAAATACTAGCTACCAAAATCAGGAGCGACCGCCGGGAAGTACGCTCCAGGAGACTGGTCATAATGGCGAAAGCTTTGCAGAGCGCAAGTGGGCCGCGCAGCGCAACGGCCGCCGGTTCGGATTCACTGCTCGAGCGGGCGCGGCGGCTTGCGCCGATGTTCCGCGCCAATGGCGAAGCCAACGAACAATTGCGGAGGCTCAGCGACGAGACCGTCGCGGCGCTAACCGAATCCCGCCTGTTCGGACTCTGGACTCCCAGGTCGCTCGGCGGGAGCGAACTGTGGCCGCTAGACGCGATCGAAGTGATCGAGACGGTCTCGGAAGCCGACGCGTCGACCGGATGGGTGATGTTCGCGGCGGCGTTGGCGATCGCCACCGGTGGCGTTTATCTGCACGAGAGCGCGGTGAAGCAGCTCTTCGCGGGCGGAAGCTTGCCGGTCATCGCGGGACAGGGCATCCCCAACGGCAAGGCCATCGCGGTGAAGGACGGCTTCAGACTGAGCGGCGCATGGAGCTACGGCAGCGGCGTGAAGCATTCGAACTACCTGCACACCGGTGCGGTAGTTTATGAAAACGGCGCGCCGCGCACGGACGCGCATGGCAATCCGGAGATGCGCATCTTCGTCCTGCCGATCGAGAAGGCGGTGTTCGGCGACAACTGGGATGTGCTGGGGCTGCGGGCGACCGGCAGTATCGATTACACCGTCGACGATGTTTTCGTTCCGAACGAATTCACGCACGTAGCGCATACCACCGATCCGCTGCGCGGGGGCCCGCTGTTTTTCCTCGGCATCAGCGGTTTCGCAACGCTCGGCCATTCAGCATTCGCGCTGGGGCTCGGCCGGCGCATCCTCGACGAGCTTGCAACCATCGCGCAGACCAAGACCGGCGTGACCGGTACGCCGCGCGAGAGCGAGAGCTTTCTCGAGAGCTATGCGAAGGCGGAAGCTAGCTTACGCGCCGCGCGCGCGTTCGTGATCGAGTCGTGGGGCGGCCTTCAGGAAAGCCTTCAGCGCGGCGAGCGGCCCACGACGCGCCAGTTCACGCTGGTGCGCCTTGCGCTCAACAACGCGACCTGGAGCGTCGGCGATATCGCAAATTTCGCCTATCGGGCTGCGGGCGGGATCGCGTTGCGTGCCAGCGCAATCCAGCGCTGCTTCCGCGACATGTATGCCGCGACGCAGCACGTCACTTCGTCCGCGCCGATTCTCCGCGATTGCGGCCGCGAGCTGGCCGGGCTGGTGAAGGACAAGTCGTGGGGCTTTATCGGACTGATCGACGCGCACTAGCTGCCGTGTCGCAGTCCTGAATTCGCTACTCCGGCTCCGGCATTGACCAGTTCCATTCATCGTATCCCGGCGCGTAATGGACGTTGGTCTGGGCTGGGTTTCGATTCACGAGCGGGCGCATGTAAAGCGGATGACGCATGCTGCGCACCTCATGCTCGACGGTGTACAGCAACTTTCCGTTCCCGGGATCGATGATATCCTTAAACCGATACTGATGACGATCGTCGTCCTCGGTGATAAGTCCGCGCTCGGCAAGCCGGCGATGCGGCCCGGAAAAATCCGCGATGTAAATCTGCACATGATGGCCGTCATAAGGCGCGAGCGGATGTTCGGTTTCGCGGAAAATCAGTTGCTGATCGATTCCGACCGTTACCCGCGCACAGCGGCCCTGCGAATCCTCCGCGGCTTCTGACGGAGCCCCGAGAATTTCGCGATAGAAGCGCGCGATGCCGTCGGCGCTTCCGCGCGGGACGTCGAACTCAACGTACGGAAGCCCGAGCGTGATGCGCCCGAAGCGCGGCGAGGGCTGATAACACCTGATAATGTTTCCCCACGGCGAGACCGTCTCGACGAAGTCCTCGTGCTCGTCGAATGCGAAGGCGGTATCCGCGAGTTGCTCGCGCACGCGCGCAAGCCGCTGTAGCAGCGCTGCGCGATCCGGCACCACGATCCCGACGTGGCCGCGCAGCACCTGTGGCTTTGCGGTCGGCAGATGGAACTGGCTCCGCCCGATGTTGATCCACATGTTGTTGGTGCTGACCATGATGTACGGATCGCGGGTGAGGCCAAGGCCGGCGACGTAAAAGAGCGTCGCCAAGCGTTGATCCGGAATCGTGACGTTGACGTGCTCGAGCGCGACGACATTGCCGAGGTCCTCGGCGGCGCGGTTATGGCGGGTTGGCATCTGGACACCTCGCAAGCGGCGTTTCGAACGCATGATCGCGCGGTCTGCCTGCCCAAGTCCATCCCCGAGTATCATACGAAAAGGAATGGCTAGCTCTGACGATAAAGGATTGCGACTAGCGCGGGTGGACGCAGTTGACCCAAAAGGCCGCGGTTTCCAGTCGGCATGGAAGCTGCTGCTGATCATCCGGCGGCAGGCATTTGTCGAAGCTGCGAACTATAATTATGGATTCCGGCAGGGGCCGGTGTTTTATGCGCGCTCGATGTCTGTTCGCTCTTTCGATCGCTTTGATGATGACCATCGCCGGATGCAGCGTGCAGGAGCAGACGGCCGCGGCGCCGACCCCCGCCGCTCCCGTTCATCCGCTGCCGATCAAAGGACGCCTCGTTGACGGCGATCCGCAGGAATTACCGCCGGCAGTCGCGGAATCGCTCGTAACCAATTCGCCGGTTACCTTCTCTTATCGCGAGGAGCTGACCCACGATGAGTACCACATCCCGCTGATCGTCACCGCGCTCGACCCCGTCACCTACGTCGGCGCGCCGCTCGGCGACTACGGGGTCACCGCCTTCGCCTCGCTCTCGATCATCGATGGCGATCGGATCCTCGGCGACTACACCGCGAAGGCCCACGTCTCGAAGTCATACACGATCTACTCCCAGCCGACTCATCAGGAACTCGAACGCGCAGCGCGCATCGCCGTGCGGGAAGAGATCGATCAGAAACTCTATGCTGATTCCGCGCGACTGGCGCAGGCCGCCGCCGACACGAATCGAGCCGCTTCGCCTCAGCCCCCGCCATGAATGCTGTGCGCTGCGTGATTTTCGCCGCGTTTGCCGCCGGCCTTGCAGGATGTGCCGTGCAGGGCGCGCCGTTCGAGAAGGTCTCTGCGCCGCGAGGGCATGCGATCATCTATGTTTATCGTCCGTACAGCTATGCGGGATCGCTGCTGCGCCCGCCGGTGACCTGCGGCGATGACACCGCGCGCATCGGTCCGGGCGGCTATCACGCCTTCATCGTGCCGACGGGCACAGTGACCTGCGATGTTCCCGGCGAGATGGGCGATCGCGTCGAGCTTCACGCCGACGCGCGCGTCTATTACATTCGCGAGGCGATCGGATGGGGCGCGCTTAGCGGCCATCCGCATCTCGATCCGATCGATACCGATCAGGCGCAGACTGAGATCCAGCAATGTTGCGTGCAGGAGCGCCCGGAGCTCAGCAGCGCCAGCAATCACTGAGCCATGCGATGCACGAACTCGATGATCTTCGCGATTGCGCGGCGGCTCTGCGGTGACGATGGGTCGCGGCTTATGAAAGCCTCCGAAGCGCCCTCGATCAATTCCAGCTCGATCTTTCCGCCCGCCTTGCGGTAATCGGCGACAAAGCGTTCGAGATCGGCGCGCGGATGCACGATGTCGTTCTCGCCCTGGAGATAGAGCGCGGTCGGCAACTCGACCTTCTCGCCGCGTTCGAGCGCCTGCAGCGGATTGCCCTCCGCCATCGCGTCCTCGGTTTTCCAGTAGGCGTCGTGAAGCGGCAGCACGTTGTCGACAAACTCGGGATAGGGCTTGCCGCCGGCCTTGAGCCGCTGCGCATAACGGTAGCGCGAGAGCGGATCGATCACCGGCCAGCACATCGCGACAAATTTCACCGTCGCGTCGACGCCGCGCGCGCCCGCCGGCGATGGAATCGCAGAGTAGCGCGGATCGCGCGGACGCATCGCAGTGAGCATCGCCTGATGGCCGCCGCTTGAAGTCCCGGCGACGCCGACCATATCGGGACGCGTGCCGAGTTCCGATGCGCGCATCTTCAGCCATCGGATCGCATAATTGATGTCCTGCATCGAGGCCGGGTACGAGGCCTGCGGCGGCATTCGGAAATCGATCGCCGCAACGACCACGCCGCTGTGCGCGAGGGCCTCGTTGAGCGGATTGTCGCGCGTGCGATCCATCAGACACCACGCGCCGCCGTGAAGTTGCACCAACCCGGGAAACGGTCCGGTGCCGCGCGGCTTGAAGACGCGGGCGAGCAGCGGCGCGTCGCCGTGACGCAAGTACTCGATGTCTTCAACTTCGATCGGTTGGTTTTGCGTGTTGATGCTTGTCATCTTCCGCGCTCCGGAAGGATTGGCGAAATGTTTCAGAGTTGACTGCGAGCATAGCACCGTCCGATAGCCGCCGCGCAACCGCAAAGACGCCTCGACGCACCGCGATTGACACGATTTCGGAATGAAACTACTACCAGTCCCAGATGTAAGGAGAGCGCCGTGGCCAACGTTCAAACCAAAAGCAAGCCGCCGAAAGCTCCGTCTAAACTCAAGGCTCCCGTCAAACTCAAGACATCCGCCCTGATCCCTAAAATGCTCAATCACGCCGCGTACGTCACGCACGATGTCGCGGCGACCGTCGAGTTCTATACGAAAATCATGGGGATGGAGCTTGCCAGCTCGGTCTTCGATGATCGCATCCCGTCGACCGGCGATCCGTTCCCCTACTTCCACGTTTTCTTCCGCATGGGCGACGGCTCGACGATCGCGTTTTTCGAAGCGCCGGGCCTGCCCGAAGCGGCCGCGCCGGCCCATCCCGCCTACGCCATTTTCAATCACATCGCGCTTCAGGCCGATAACGCGGACGAAGTCATGCGATGGTACGCGTGGCTCAAGCAGCACGGGCTCGATCTCGTCGGACCGACGAATCACGCGGACGAATTCCTGAGCATCTATTTTCACGACCCCAATGGCGTGCGGCTCGAAATCACCACCCCGCTCGATCCCAAATGGAACCGGCATACGGATCGCGCGCGGCGCGATCTTGAATTGTGGCTCGATACGAAAGAGCGGGCGCGGCGCGAAGGCCGCGACATCCCTGCCGCGCTCATCGAGCTTATCCGCCGCGAGCGGGCGCGTTATCAGCCGCGTTAAGATACCGGCAACAACCAACCGTACTTAAGAGGTTTGAGATGGCCGACACCGGCGAGAGTTTCATTCGTGAACCGGCAATTCTGAAATTCGCCGAGCAGGTCAAGTTTGCCGAGACCTACGGTTTCTCCGGCAGCCAGGGCCTTACGATCCTCGAGGGTCAGCGGCTGATGCCGAAGGACCGGCCGTCGAAGACCATCTACCTCTTCATGCATCCTTCATCGACGCTGCATCTGCTGCCGATGCCGGTTGCGCTGGCGAACACCGGACTTCACGTGCTCTGCGCCGCGAGCCGTTATCCGAAAAACGACAGCGCGCTCATCATGGAAAAGGTCGCGATCGATATGGGCGCGTGGGTGCGATGGGCGCGCGAGCAGTGCGGCTACGAAAAGGTCGTGCTGGTCGGATGGTCGGGCGGCGGCTCGCTGAGTCTTTTCTACCAGGCGCAGGCGGAGCAGCCGACCATCACGCAGACTCCCGCCGGCGACGAAGTCGATTTGACGCGCGCCGGGCTCCAGCCAGCCGACGGCATCATCTTTATAGCGGCCCATCTGTCGCGCGCCGAAACGCTCACCGAATGGATGGATCCATCGGTGTTGAACGAGAACAACCCCGACGAGCGCGATCCTGCGCTCGACATCTACAGTCCAGAATGCCCCAACCAGCCGCCGTTCCCGAAATCGTTCGTCGCTTCGTTTCGCGCCGCGCAGGTGGCGCGCAACCGGCGCATCACGGCCTGGTGCCAGGAAGTGCTGGAGACGCTCAGAAAGCGCGGCGGCGCGGAGGTCGAACGCGCCTTCTGCGTGCATCGCACGATGTGCGATCCGCGCTGGATCGACGTCACGGTCGATCCCAACGATCGCAAGCCGAACTGGTGCTATCTCGGCGATCCGCGGGTGGCGAATTCTGCGCCCGCCGGCCTCGGCCGCTACTCAAGCCTCAGATCGTGGCTCAGCCAGTGGAGCTATGACCTCTCCAACGCGCGGGGGCCGCAGAACGCCGCGCGCATCCGCCGCACGCCGGTGATCCAGATCGAGAACTCGGCGGATGACGCGGTGCCCGCGCCGCACAATCCGATCATCCATGCCGCGCTCGCGACGCCCGACAAAGAGCACGTCAGGATCAAGGGCGCGACGCATTACTACGTCGGGCAGCCCGAGCAGCTCGCGAAGTGCATCGAAACCGTGCTCGACTGGAGCACGCGCAAGAAACTACTGGCTTAGCGTCCCGCAAATAGCTTTACGAACCTGCCTTATATGGTGATGACAGCGTTTAACTTTGCGCGCACAAGTTGCGCAATCTCCGGCGGCACGGTGGCCCCGGCGTAGCGGATCGGCCGCACCAGCGTATCGATGCTGCGGATGTGGCTGGTCAGGATCTCGCCGCTGATCGGCAGGCCCGGCGGCAGAACCACGCTGGTCGGAAATGGCCGCACGCGCGATGTGATAGGACAAACGACCGCCAGGCCCGTGTAGGTGGTGAACGCAGCCGACGAAACCACCAACGCCGGCCGCCGGCCGGCTTGCTCTCTACCACTGGTCGGGTCGAAGTCGGTCCAGATCAGATCGCCGGCGCCGGGTGCGTAGAGCCGTGCCGTCATTCTTCGACGATCTCACGCCCTACGTCTGGTCCCCAGTCGAAGGCCCCGGCATAGGCCGCCCGCCATTGTTTCGGGCGCTTGCCCTTGAACAGCTCCTCCAGCGTGAAATGAGGGGGAGCGCGCCGGATGACGATATCGCCGTCCCGCGCCTCGATCTGGACGC